>WNFI01320513.1_pt2 | contig 26058 bp, 25 predicted proteins | sample 5400471 | NCBI WGS metagenome assembly WNFI01 (sample SAMN13153348, study PRJNA577476) | soil metagenome | isolation source: 100 cm saprolite on Douglas fir-dominated hillslope | place: USA:California | collected 2013-09-17 | reverse complement strand
ACCTGAAGCAGATTCCGCTCAAGCGTGGGCGCCGCTGCACCATGATCGAGATACGCGTCCAATGTATTCAGCGACAGCGCCGTGACAGTGTCGTGACCGACGAGTGCATTCACGTATTTCAAATCGCTGTCATTAGCATTATTGACGTCTGTGCTGGCCCAAAGCAAGCGCTGCGTCTGTGCATGGTGTGCGGCAAGCGGTTGCCACCGAGGTGAAGCGATCACACTCTTGTATCTTTGGTACACAAATTGTGCGACCGCCACCGCCGCTTTGCCGCGCAGACCCTTTGCGCGCGCGGCCTGGAACCCGGGGTGCTGAATGGCATCGATTTCTCTATCGACGGCGGTGTCGATGTGATTGACAAAGACGCTTGCCACGGACGCCACGCGATCAACCGGCAACCGTTTGGCGACGCGATCCTCCAATCCCGTTAAATACGCTTCGATCACCTCTCGGTAGCGACGCCCACCGAAAATGAAAGTCGCATTGACGTTGAGGCCGGCGGCGATTAGCCGTCGCATGGCAACCAAACCGGCGCCGGTCGCAGGCACCTTGATCATGACATTTGGCTTATTGATCAGGCTCCACAGACGCCGAGCTTCGGACTCCGTGTCGTCCGCATCGTGGGCGAGAGTGGGTGAGAGTTCGATATTCACGTAGCCGTCGCGGCCGCCGGTACTGTTATAGGCGCGCCGCAGCTGATCAGCCGCGCGGCGTAACTCTTCGATGCTGAGGCGCTCGTAAATTTGGTACGCGGCGGCACCCGCCACACGTAGCTCAGTGACGAGTTTGCGGTACGCGTTATCCTCGGCATAGGCCGTGGCAAGACCGACGGCATTGGTATCGACGCCCGAAATTCCGTCTCCAATGAGGTGAGCCAATGGCGACCCGACTAGCGTGCGGGGGTGATTGCAATCAAGCCAAACGCTTTGTCCCAATCTCTGCAAGTCGTATAGGCGATTTCCTCCCACGTCGATAGCCATGGCTGCTTGCTCCTGCGTCAAGTACTGACCGGTCGATCACCACACAGGGGAGAGCACTAGCCAGACTCCGAGCAGGATATTGACGCCGCTCGCAGTACGAGCCTGAGCGGCATAGTCACGTGTAAACGTCAACATGACGCACTTCTCCTCATAACCCACAACTCGCGAGCCTAGACTCGACGTAGTATTTTACAAGCGATAAAAATCGGTGTTATATATCGATGACGTCGATGGATACCGAACTCGCACGTACATTTCTAGTCGTGATCGCGACGGGCAGCTTTGTTGCGGCGTCGCAGCGACTGCACGTCACGCAATCAACCGTGAGCACGAGATTCCAGCGTCTCGCTTACTTGTGCTTTCCGGTGAAAGTGGATTCTGGACCGCTCTCGCTTGCGCTGGACACGATCCGCCGGGTCTCGGGAGGCGGCGTGAGCGTACCATCCGGAACGGTTTGTCTCATAGGTACGTCGGCTTTCACGGTTTGAAAATATCAGCCATGCTGATGATTGCCTCCGCAATGTCAAATATCCGCTTGTTCTGACTCATGGCCGTTTGCCTCAATAACGTATAGGCATCTTTCTCGGAGAGCCGGCGGCTGCGCATCAATATTCCTTTGGCGCGCTCTATTGTCTTGCGTTCAGTGAGCGCGACACGAGCTGACTCCAGCTGAGTATTGATGTCGTCGATTCGACGCGACTGGGCTTCAACCAGGTCGCGGATCGAGCGCATGGGCTTTGGGAGGCCATCGTTCACGCTATAGAGTTCTACGCCTCCGGCCATTCCTAAATTGTTGACCGCCGGATCGACGTCGGTTACCAGCATCGCGAACGGCGCGGGACGTTTTAGTAGGTCTCGGTCAATCGCATCGACACTCTTTGCTCCTGCCGTGACCTCGGCGAGCTTGGCAGCACAGAGTCGTCCGAGATCAGCAGCGACACCGTCCTCGATGCTTCTCATCGCGTCGATTCGCCGCGTAGTCACTTCGTACCATGCATCTGCGGTTACCGTGCAGTGCACGCCGCGCGGATCTTGCTCGAGAGCGGCCGCGCGCAGCTGTTTGAATTCCGCCGTTTCCGGGCTGTTGCTCAACTCGAGGAGCAGAGTGACATGACGGGGATCGGCAAATTGGGTAAAGATTTTGAACGCTTGTTCTTGCGCGGCTTGCAAATGCCGCAAGTGGCGCCGATCGGCAGCATCAAAATGACCGCGAGACAGCGCGCCGCCGGCCGTAGCCCGCTCTTGGCCGGCATATTCCTTGCCCTGAGCGAAGGTCACGAGTGCGATGAGTGCGCGGGACGTCTCAGGATCGGCTGCGGTATCTGCTGCCTCGAAACCCACCGCCAGTAGGAGAGCAATCACTTCGCTAAATGCCTTGACGGCGTCTTGCGGAGCCAACACCAGTGCCGATACTTGTTCGCGCGTACTCGGCAGAGAGTCGAGAGCGTCGAAGGCGAACGCGACACGCGTGTAGAATCGCGCACTGCAACTCATCGGATCGAGCTTCTCGTCCGCATGCTCCAAGTGGTTTCGCACCCGTTCTTCCAAGCTACGGCTCTCGGCGACGCGCGCGACCAGCCGATCCGCAAAATGGGCGCCGTTGGAACCGAGGTAAATCGATGAGGCGCCGCGCTCCTTCTGGAGCGCATGGATCAGTTCGCTGATTCCCTTGACCAGGTCGCTCAAGACGGACAGCTGCTTGAGATCTCGGGTGCGGCACAATTGCGCTGACCGTAGAAAGCGAACCGCCAGCGTGTCGGCCGGGATCGCATCAATCGGATTATTACGTCGGCTCATCGATCACCTGAGCGTGTGACGCTCTTAGAGGATTGGGAGGCGCGACGTTGGCGGCGCAGTTGATGCGTCAGCGATCGCGAATATCCCGCACGGCTTGAGGACTCTGCCACTAATGTAAGAGCCACATCAAGCGCTGCCCTTATCATTCGGACTGCGCCTTCGCAAACGTTGCTCGCCGCACTAACTGTGTGCGTAAGCGCCAGGCCCACGCCCTTATTTGATTCGCTTGCCACCTGCCGGTGATGGATAGTCGGCACGCAGTCGCAGCTAACAGGTTGATTACATGGGGGTGACTGGCGCGCAGATGTAGTGGCACGCATGTTGCAGCGGACTATCGTGCAAGCGGCGCAAGCCGTTCGCACGGGGCAGGTTCTGTAGCGAATCTGCATAGAGGCAATGCCGCCAACCCGTACGCATCTTTTGGGTGCGTACCGTTGGCGGTTTTTTTTGGCCTGTCGAAACGTGGAAGGTGCAGACAACGCAATCAGGGGTGAAGACGATGAAGCAAGTTATCGCATCGTTGCGCAGCGGAAATTGGAAAGCCTTACTGGCGTGTTTTTTGTACTTCGATACTGGATTTACGGCCTGGGTAATGTTCGGGCCGCTGGCGCCGTATGTCTCCAAGCAGTTGTCGCTATCACCGACTCAGGCTGGGTTTTTAGTCGCTGTGCCCGTGCTCAGCGCCTCGATCGTGCGCGTGACACTGGGCAACTTGTTCCAGTCCGTGGACGGTAGGCGGCTGGCAATGCTCGGCATTTCGATCTCGGCGATTCCGTCTCTGATCCTGCTGTTTCCGATCGCGCCAACCTACTCGATGCTCCTCATGCTCGGCGCGTTGCTCGGCGTGGGCGGCGCCAGCTTTGCCATCGCGCTGCCGATGGCGGGGAGCAGTTATCCGCCAAGAGTGCAGGGTTTGGTCCTGGGACTCGCGGCCGCCGGCAATATTGGCGCCGTGGTAGACGGTTTCGTGTTTCCCACCCTCGCGCAACACTACGGTTGGCAGCGGTCGACGGCGGCCGTGTTGCCGCTGCTTGCCCTCACTGCGGCGGCCGTGGTGCTGTGGGCGGAGGATCGCAGCGCCAAGAGCGGCAGCGGTACGCGCGCATTCGCCGGTTTCGTGGTGTCGTTGCTGAGCGTGATGGCCCTGGTACTGTTGGTGAACGGCGGATTGTTCGGACATGGAAAGGCGGGGCAACTGTTGCTCCCGGTCCTCGGAGCTGCTGTCGCACTTGCCGTACTGCCGCACAAATACCTGGCCGTGCTCCGAGAGCGCGATACGTGGGTGGTCATGCTGGTGTACAGCATCACGTTCGGCGGGTTTGTCGGCATGTCCTCCTACGTGAGCCTGCTCCTGACAACTCAATACGAATTGTCGAAGGTCGATGCGGGCATGGTCATGGCGGGTCTGGCCTTCACAGGTGCCATGGTGCGTCCGGTGGGAGGACTCCTGGCCGATCGTCTTTCGGGGGTCAGAGTGTTGCTGGTGCTGCTGCTGGCGATCGCATTGAGCAATATCGGATTCGCCATGCTGATGCCGCCGCTGCCTGGCGCGGTAGCGCTGTTGTCCACGCTGTACGTGTGTTTCGGCCTCGGTAACGGTGCCACATTCCAGCTGGTGCCGCATCGCTGGAAGGGAAAGACGGGATTGATGACGGGCATCATCGGTGCGGCAGGCGGTATCGGTGGGTTCTATCTGCCGGTCGTGATGGGTATCGCCAAGGAAAGCACCGGCAGCTACCAGTGGGGTTTCACTACGTTCGGCATCCTGGCGGCAACGGCCTTCGCGCTGGTCGTCATCCTGCATCGACAGTGGCTCGCGTGGTCGGCGCCCGATACGACGGGGCTGACTTTGGATGTGGCGCGCGCCTACCAAATAGCGGCCGAGGAGCGTTCGTGAGGCTGATAGTAATCGGTAATGGCATGGTCGGGCAGCGGCTCCTGGAGCAACTGCAGGCGAACGCCTCTGAACTACAGATTACGGTTCTGTGCGAGGAATCGCGTCCGGCCTACGATCGCGTGCATTTGACTTCCTATTTCTCCGGCAAGAGTGCGGAGGAGTTGTCGTTGGTCGAGCCCGATTTTTTCGATCGATCCGGCATCAGCCTCAGGTTGTCCGAGCGGGCGGTTGCCATCGACCGCGAGCGGCGTGTGGTGGAAACAGCGAGCGGCCTGCGCCTGGAATACGATCGCGCGGTGCTGGCCACAGGCTCGTATCCTTTCGTGCCTTCGATACCAGGGTGCGATCGTCCCGGTTGCTTCGTCTACCGCACCATTGATGACTTGGACGCCATACGCAACGCGGGGGTCAATGCCAAGAGCGGCGTGGTCATCGGCGGCGGGTTGCTGGGTCTCGAGGCGGCGAAGGCACTCAAGGATCTAGGACTCGAGACCCATGTGGTCGAGTTCGCGCCGCGGCTCATGGCGGTGCAGATTGACGACGCCGGCGGCAGCATGCTGCTCGGACGTATTCGCGACTTAGGGGTGGGTGTGCATACCGCAAAGCAGACTACCGCGATCGCCGACGGTAGCGAGCGTACACACTGTCTGCGATTTGCGGATGGCACTCATCTCGAGACGGATCTGATCGTGTTCTCCGCCGGTATACGCCCGCGTGATGAGTTGGCGCGCGCCGCAGGTCTTAAGGTGGGCGAGCGCGGCGGCGTAGCGATCGATGATGCCTGCCGCACCTCCGATCCGAACATTTTCGCGATCGGAGAATGTGCGCTCTGGAAGGGAAAGATCTATGGCTTAGTGGCGCCGGGCTACCAGATGGCCGGCATCGTCGCTTCGCAGCTGCAAGGCAACTCGGAGGCCCGGTTCGCCGGGGCCGATATGAGCACCAAGCTCAAGCTCATGGGAGTCGATGTTGCATCCATCGGCGACGCTCATGCCGCGGGGAACGGCGCCCGGGCCTGCGTCTTCATCGATGAGCGCCGCCAGATCTACAAGAAACTCGTGGTCAACCAAGATGGAACCCGATTGCTGGGCGGCATCCTGATCGGCGGCGCCGAGGAGTACGGCACGTGGCTGCAAATGATGCAGAACGAATTGCCGCTCCCGGCCAATCCGGAACAGCTGATGTTTTCCCCGCTCGATGAAGTCGACCGCCGTCAGCCCACCGGTCTTGCTGCCCTACCCGACTCCGCGCAGATTTGTTCCTGTAACAATGTCAGCAAGCGCGATCTGTGCGCGGCCATCGCAGGCGGCGCAAGAACGATCGGGGCCCTCAAGAAGCATACCAAGGCGGCGAGTTCCTGCGGTGGGTGTGCACCGCTCGTGACGCAAGTCTTAAAAACCGAACTGACACGCCTCGGCGTCACCGTCAACAACCATCTTTGCGAGCACTTTGCGTTCTCGCGAAGGGAACTGTTTGACTTAGTCCGCGTCGGTGGAGTGCGTACGTTCGAAGAGATGCTGACCAAGCACGGGAAAGGTCTCGGCTGCGATGTTTGCAAACCGACGGTCGCATCGATTCTCGCGTCGTGCTGGAACGATTTTGTACTGGCGCGCGACAAGGTGCCCTTACAAGACTCGAATGACCACTTCCTCGCCAACATCCAAAAGGACGGCACTTACTCGGTCGTGCCGCGGGTTGCCGCCGGCGAAATCACGCCCCAGCAGCTCATCACCATCGGACAGATCGCCCAAAAGTATCGGCTGTACACCAAGATCACCGGCGGCCAACGCATCGACATGTTGGGAGCGCAGGTCCAACAGCTGCCCATGATTTGGCGCGAATTGGTCGACGCAGGATTCGAATCGGGCCATGCGTACGGCAAATCGGTGCGCACGGTCAAAAGCTGCGTGGGATCGACCTGGTGCCGCTACGGGGTGCAAGACAGCGTGGGTTTTGCGCTGGAAATCGAGCATCGATACAAAGGCTTGCGCTCGCCCCACAAACTCAAGTTCGCGGTATCCGGCTGCACGCGCGAATGCGCGGAAGCGCAAAGCAAGGATGTGGGCGTGATTGCAACGGAGAAAGGCTGGAATCTTTACGTATGCGGCAACGGCGGCATGAAGCCGCGCCACGCGGAGCTCCTGGCATCCGATCTGGATAAAGCGACGCTGATCCGCTACATCGACCGCTTCTTGATGTTCTACATTCGCACCGCGGAGCGCCTGCAACGCACGTCCGTCTGGCGCGACTCACTCGAAGGAGGGCTGGACTATCTCAAACAAGTGGTGTGCGAGGATAGGCTCGGCATTGGCGCCGAACTCGAAGCCGATATGCAGCGTGTGATCGATTCGTATGAGTGCGAATGGAAAAAGGCCATCGACGACCCAAAGGCGTTGCGTCGTTTTCGTCACTACATCAACAGCGATCGTCCGGATAGTCATGTCGTCTTCGTCGATGAGCGCGGTCAGCCCCGACCGGCGCGACCGGCAGAACGCGCATTGCTCGAGGAAACCGTATGAGCACCGCTGCTCGGCTGCCCATCGCGGCATCCTGGCACGCTATTTGCGCGCTCGAGGATATTCTGCCCGAGAGTGGCGCGGCGGCGCTGGTTGATGGGAAGGAGGTCGCGGTGTTCCGGGTACGCGACGCCGTGTTCGCCATCGGTAACTATGACCCCGCCAGCGATGCCAACGTGCTGTCCCGGGGCATCGTGGGCGATATCGGCGGAGAAGTCGTGGTTGCCTCACCGATTTACAAGCAGCATTTCAATCTGATCACGGGACGGTGCCTCGAAGAGCCGCGATTCGCGGTCCCTGCCTATATGGCCGAAGTCCGCGACGGGCAGATTTGGGTGCGGGCGAAGCCCGTGCCGCAGCGTCAGTCAGGTCGCAAGCCGCGCCTGGTTGTCGTCGGCAACGGCATGGCCGCCGTGCGTGCGATCGAAGAGTTGCGGGGACTTGCGCCCCACGCCTACGACCTCACCGTATTCGGGGCCGAACCTCATGGCAGCTACAATCGCGTTCTGCTCTCACCCCTGTTGTCCGGGGAGAAGCGTATCGAGGACATCGTCACTCACCCGCCGGAGTGGTACGCCGAGCATGGGATTACCCTGCATCGCGAGGATCCCGTGACGCACATCGATCGCGTGCGCCGCTGCGTGCGATCCCGCAACGGCATAGAGGCACCCTACGATCGGCTTTTGATTGCGACCGGCTCGCTTCCGATCCTGTTACCGATCCCCGGCGGCAGCTTGCAGGGCGTTATCACTTTTCGCGATTTGCAGGACGTCGACACCATGCTGGCCGCGAGCCGGGCACGGCGGCACGCGGTCGTGATTGGGGGAGGGCTGCTCGGCCTCGAGGCGGCGAGCGGCCTGCTGCGACGAGGATTGGACGTGACCGTCGTGCACCTTCACCCGCATTTGATGGAACGGGAGCTCGATGCGCAGGCAGCAGAGCTGCTTCGCGATGAACTCGAACGACGAGGCCTCAAATTCAGGATGGCCGCGGAAACTTCGCACCTGTGTGGTGACACTCACGTCACCGGTGTCGGTCTTGCCGACGGCAGCGAGCTCCCGGCCGATCTGGTGGTGATGGCAGTCGGGGTGCAACCTAATATCGAGCTTGCTAGGGCGGCGGGCCTCCCCTGCGATCGCGGCCTGTTGGTCGACGATACGATGCTCACCAACGATCCGGCCATCTATGCCATCGGCGAATGCGTGCAACACCGCGGCAAAACCTTCGGTTTGGTGGCGCCGCTCTTCGAGCAGGCTCGTGTGTGTGCGACGTACCTCGCCGAGCGAGGTACCCGCGGCTATTGCGCATCGCCGCCATCGACGCAGCTGAAAGTCACCGGAATCAATGTCTTCTCTGCCGGCAACTGCGACGCACGACCGGGCAGCGAGTCACTCGTGCTGCGCGATCCGAAGCGCGGCATCTACAAACGGTTGGTGATCGAGCAGGACAAGATTCGCGGGGCGGTGCTGTACGGCGATGTCCGCGATAGCGGCTGGTATCTCGACTTGATGAAAGAGGGCCGCAACATTCAATCGTTCCGAGACGAATTGCTGTTCGGCGCGCCGCAGTCGCGATGAATGTACGCACCACTTGCCCCTACTGCGGGGTAGGCTGTGGGGTGCTGGCCCGGGCGGCAGACGGCGTTACGCAGATACGTGGCGATCCGGAGCACCCTGCGAATCGGGGCGCGTTGTGTTCGAAGGGCAGTGCGCTTGGCGATACTGTCGGCCTGCAAGGCCGGTTGCTTCGTCCGCAAGTGCGTGGCGTAGATGTCGAGTGGGATGTCGCCCTCGATGCGGTCGCACAGGGTTTCCGCGGTTCTATCGAGCAGCATGGTCCCGATTCGGTCGCGTTCTATGTGTCGGGTCAGCTCTTGACCGAGGACTACTACGTGGCCAACAAGCTCATGAAGGGGTTCATCGGTTCGGCCAACATCGACACCAATTCGCGGCTGTGCATGTCTTCGGCGGTGGCCGCTCATAAAAGGGCATTCGGCGAAGACCTCGTGCCGACGAATTACGAGGACCTGGACCTGGCAGACCTCATCGTTCTGGTGGGCTCGAACCTGGCTTGGTGCCACCCCGTGCTCCATCAGCGCATCCTCAAAGCCAAGGAAATACGTCCATCGATGCGCGTCGTCGTCATCGATCCACGGCGTACGCCCACCTGCGATATGGCCGATCTGCATTTGCCGCTGCGCGCGGGTACGGACGTCATGCTCTTCAACGGTTTGCTGAGTTGGTTAGCGCGGCACCACGACGTTGATCAAGCATTCGTCGAAACCCATACGCGAGGCGCCGCGCAGGCGCTGCTCGTGGCAGAGAACACGGCAGGCGATGTCGGGGCGGTCGCTCGGCTTTGTGGGCTCGACACCAAGTCGCTTCAGGACTTCTATGAATGGTTCGGGAGTACCGAGCGCGTCGTAACGCTGTTCTCGCAAGGCGTAAATCAATCCTCCTCCGGAACCGACAAGGCCAACAGCATCATCAACGCGCATCTAATGACGGGGCGAATCGGCCGGGCAGGCACCGGGCCATTCTCCATTACCGGTCAGCCGAACGCGATGGGTGGGCGCGAGGTGGGTGGGCTCGCCAACACATTGGCCGCCCACATGGAACTGGAAAACGCACACCATCGCCGCATTGTGCGGGAGTTTTGGGCTGCCCCGCGAATCGCAGAGCGGCCCGGCCTCAAAGCGGTCGACCTATTCGAGGCGATGCACCGCGGGCAAATCAAAGCTGTATGGATCATCGGCACCAATCCGGTCGTGAGCCTTCCGAACGCCGATCGCGCGCGTGAAGCGCTGCGGCGCTGTGAGCTAGTAGTAGTATCCGACTGTGTGGCGCAAACCGATACGACCGCGCTCGCGCACATACTGCTGCCGGCAGCGGCGTGGGGAGAAAAAGAAGGTACGGTCACGAATTCGGATCGGCATATTTCACGCCAGCGCCGCTTCTTGGCCGTGCCCGCCACGGTTAGACCGGACTGGTGGATGATCTGCCAAGTCGCGCAACGGTTGGGTTTTGGAGACGGATTCAACTATTCGAGTGTTGCCGACATATTCGATGAGCATGCGCGTCTGAGCGCCCTAGAGAACGGCGGAGCGCGCGCATTTCATCTCGGCGGCCTGATCGGGCTGGGCGAGCAGGGGTACTCAGACTTGACTCCTACTCAGTGGCCGTACGCGACATTAGGGTGCCGGGGTGCGCCGCGATTGTTCGCCGACGGTCGGTTCTATCATGCAGATGGACGAGCCCGCTTGGTGCCGACCCGCCCGCGTCCGCCCAAATTCGCACTGGACCAGGAATATCCGCTGGTGCTCAACACGGGGCGCATCCGTGACCAATGGCATACCATGACACGCAGCGGACGCTCGCCGCGCCTCACCTCGCATCTTGCCGAGCCTTTCGTCGACATGCATGCCGCCGATGCGCTGCTCTTTGGTGCACGAGACGGTACTTTGGTGCGCGTCGCCACGCGGTGGGGGCGCATGGTGGCCAGGCTTCGTACCAGCGGTGAGATTGCACGCGGCTCGATCTTCGTGCCCATTCATTGGAGCGGATCGAACGCTTCCGATGCGCGTGTCGGAGCACTCGTAGGTCCTGGCGTGGATCCAGTCAGTGGCGAGCCGGAATTCAAAAACACGCCCGCGCGCGTCGAACCGTTCGTCGTGAATTGGTACGGTTTCGCATTGACTCGCGGTTCGTTGTCGCTCGCGGCCTTGAGCTGGTGGGCCTGCGCCGAGGGCGGCCAGTTTCGCCGTTATGAGATCGCCGGTCGCAGCGTGCCGCACAATTGGTCCATATGGGCGCGATCCCTCGTGCGCGCCGAATCCTCTGCCGACTGGATCGACTACAAGGATGCCAATACCGGAACCTATCGGGCCGCATGCCTTCGCGACGACCGTCTGGAGGCATGCCTGTTCGTAGGTCCGCAACCGCAGCTTCTTTCCCGGTCGTGGCTGGTTTCATTGTTCGACAAACCACGCCTGGCGGCGAGCGAGCGAGCTCGCGTGCTGGCGAGCCGGCCCGAGGATCCGTGCTTGGACTCGGGCGCCACGGTGTGCGCGTGCTTCGGTATTGGCCGCAACGCGATCGACGCCGCGATCGCCGACGGCTGTCACGATCTATCCTCGATCGGGTATCGGTTGAGGGCCGGTACCAATTGTGGTTCTTGCGTGCCGGAGCTGCGTCGGCTTATCGTCAATGCGGAGTCTTCATCGGTTGGCGGAGAGCTTAGTGCGTCGACAGCTCATCGCCGAGTGAGGCCGCCGGTGCCGAAGCAGTTATGCGTGGCGATCGATATGCGCATAAAGGGTTCCTGAACCGGTTACCACCCAGTCCATCGGAATGTCATGGGGTTGAGGAAAAATCGTGCGGAGTTCAGCTTCCGGGTAGCCGACGCCAATGGTCAGGGGCTTCGGATTCAGTCGCGCGAGAGTTCGATCATAGAATCCTCCCCCATACCCCAGGCGATAGCCTTGGAGATCAAAGCCAACCACGGGTGCGATGACGACGTTGGGCACGATTAACTTCCCATCGGCGGGATGGGGGATGTTCCACAGACCTCGAGCGAGTCGAGCCCCCGGACACCATTCGCGAAACACGAGCGGCTGAGCAAGCGCTGTGGCGACAGGTAACGCCACACGCACACCCGACTGGAAAAGCGCGTGCATCCAAGCGCGCAAATCGAGTTCTCCACGTATCGGCCAATAGACGCTAACAGCGGGTGCTGCTATGCCGGATGTCGCGACAATTTGCGCAAGCCGCCCTGCGATGGTCGCGGCCTGTTTCATGCGAACCTGCTCCGCGAGCAAACAACGCGCCGCAATCAAGCGCGCTCGCTCGGCCTTACGCCAGCGTGCGACGTCTCGAGCTTGCTCGGGATCGACGCTCGGCGTGCCATCCGCCCGCAGCTCATGCTGCATGCAAGGCGAGGACGCTGACCTGACTACCAAGAAGTCCTTTTGATCCGTCTTCTTCACCGGGCTATCCATTTCCGCTGGTGCACCGGAAATACCGCATGCATACCCCCCACATTGAGCGTCCAATGATCGGGTCACGAACCTGGACCCAACCAATATATCACAATATGATATATATTGAAGTGTGACTTCACGGAGGCATTGATGGCTCGATCTGGTGACGCAACAATGACGAAGGCGGCCTTCGAGCAATTGTCGGAATTTCGCTATCAAATGCGTCGATTCCAACGATTTTCAGAGCGAGCCGCTCGGTCGCACGGCGTAACTCCCCTTCAGTATTTGCTGCTTCTGCACATCAAGGGGTACCCCGGGCGCGATTACGCCTATGTGGGCGAACTAGCCGAGCGCTTGCAGGCCCAGCCGCATGGTGTGGTGGCTCTCGTCACACGTTGCGAATCACGAGGACTTGTTCAAAGACGTCCGAGCGAACGTGATGGCCGAGAGGTAGAGGTACACCTGCTGCCGAAAGGCGAGGGCTTGCTCGTTCGGCTTGCGTCTCTGCATCGTGCGGAACTCAAGGCCAGTCGCGACGTCTTTCCCGTGCCCGTGATTGACGGCTGACCGTGCAGACGTCTCACCCTCGGGCAATTGATCGAAACTGCCGAATTGGGGATTTTTGGCCTGGGGATGTAGGACACGCGCGGCTGTTTAAGCCACGGTCTCACCCAAGGCGACGGGCTGCCCGGCCGCCTTCCACTGAGGATAGCCTTCCTGCAGGCGGCGGGCTTTGAAGCCATGCTTGCGCAGCAACGCAACTGCCTCGAACGCGAGGACACAGTACGGCCCGCGACAGTAGGCGACGACCTCCCGGCTCTTCGGCAGAGCCCGCAGCTGCCGAGCGAGTTGCCGCAAGGGAATGTTGATGGCGTGCGGCAAGTGTCCAGCCGCGAACTCATCTTCCGGGCGCACGTCGAGCACGGTCACCAGCCCGTCCTTGACGCGACAAGCCAACTCCTTGCGGGAGACCGGCTCGAACGCATCACGCTCGTGAAAGTAGCCGCCCACGATCTCGCGGACTTGGGCCAGCTTGCGCTCTCCGACGCGGTGCAGCGCCGCTACCAGATCGAGCACCGCCGGATCGCTCAGGCCGTAAAGGATGCGCTTGCCATCCCTGCGTGAGGCGAGCAGGCCCGCGCGGCGCATCAGTCGAAGGTGCTGGGAGGCGTTGGCAACCGATAATCCCGCCCGCTCGGCCAAGGCCTCGACGTTTCGTTCGCCCTGCGCCAGCAACTCGAGGATCTCCAGCCGATGCGCATGGCCAAGGCCTTTGGCCACCTCGGCAAACGCGGCGAACACGGCGGCCTTGGGATTCTGACTTGACATGCGTCTCACTACGATGGAACATTCAACAGACTGATTGAATGATAGCCGATCAAACTTGTCAAGCCTTAAATGGCCCGATCGGAACAAACCGATCGCGCGGAAGCGCACGAAAGTCGGAGACTTCCATGATCCTACGACAGTTCCTGCATACCGATCCGGTGGCGCTGTCCTACCTCTTTGGCTGCGGCGGAAAGGCGGTAGCCGCCATCGTCGATCCGGTGGGCGAGATCGCTCCTTACATCCAAGCCGCGCAAAATACCGGAATGCGCATTCGGTACGTTATCGACACCCATATTCACGCCGACCATGTGTCGGCGGGGCGGCAACTCGCAGAGGCGGTTGGCGCAGAGTACGTGCTGTTCGCTGAAACCGAAGCGGCTGCGCCTTTCCGTGCCGTCCGCGATCATGAGGTCCTCGAGCTCGGCAATGTCGTGGCCGAAGTCCTCCACACGCCGGGGCACACGCCCGAGCACATTTGTTTGCTCGTCACCGATCGAACGCGCGCCGGCGAGCCGTGGTTTGCGCTGACCGGCCATACGCTGATGGTGGGCGACGTGGGTAGAACCGAGCTTGCCGCGACCGCCGAGGAGGGTGCGCGCGTTTTGTTCCGGAGCCTTCAGCAATTGAAGGCTCTGCCCGATCACCTCGAGGTCTTTCCGGGAGCATTTTCGGGGTCTGTCTGCGGACGGAGTCTGAGCGGCAAGCCCATGTCCACCATCGGTTTCGAGAGACGTCACAACGCAGCGTTCCGGATTGAACATGAAGACGCATTCGTGCGCTTCATGCTGGACGACATCCCATCGCCACCGCCGCGGGCGGCGGAGCTTCGCGCCGTCAATGCCGGGCTCGCGTTGGCGCAACCGACAAGCGCAACGAGCGATTCTCGCGCTCTGTCAGTTCCTTGAGCGCCTTTAGAGCGATGGCCGCCGATCATCGTCGATCGAGTTGAAAATGCCGGCACAACCACGGGCGCTCGGGGTTCCCGCCACCCGACTCGGTTTGCGCGAGAACTGGCAGCAGTTTTCGCTGTTGGTCCTCATCAATGCCTTCGTCGGTGGCATGGTCGGTTTGGAGCGGACGGTCGTGCCGCTCATCGGCTCACAGGAATTCAAGATTGCCTCGACCACGGTGGTTGTCTCGTTCATCGTGAGCTTCGGCGTCGTCAAGGCGTTGTCGAACCTGATCTCCGGGCATCTCGCCGACCGCTACGGCCGCAAACACCTGCTCGTGCTCGGGTGGCTGGTCGGACTCCCGGTGCCCTTTATGATCGGCTGGGGTCCGAGTTGGGGGTGGGTGATCGCGGCGAACGCGCTTCTCGGCATCAATCAGGGTTTCGCCTGGTCGATGACGGTCATCATGAAGGTGGATCTCGTGGGCTCCAAATCACGCGGGCTCGCCGTAGGTCTCAATGAATGCGCAGGCTATGTGTCGGTCGGCCTCACGGCCTTCCTCACGGGCTACCTCGCGGAGCGATACGGTTTGCGGCCGGAGCCGTTTTACCTTGGAATCGGGTATACGGCTCTCGGGTTGATACTCTCGATCCTTCTCGTTCGCGATACACGCGATCACGTGGGATTGGAGATTTCGCACCACGGAGCGCCCGCGGAGGCGCTCAGTTTCTGGCAGATATTCCGGCGTGCATCGTTCGGCGACCGCAATCTGTTCGCCGCATCGCAAGCGGGACTCGTGAACAATCTGAATGACGGCATGAGTTGGGGCATCTTCCCGCTATTCTTCACTGCCTTCGGGCTCAGCGTTCAGCGCATCGGCGTCTCGAGCACTTTGGCGGGTGGTTCGTCGCCAGTGTTCTGCTCGGCATCGGCACCGCCATGGTTTACCCTGCGCTCATCGCCTCCGTGTCCGACGCCTCCCATCCTTCCTGGCGAGCGCGCTCGCTCAGCGTTTATCGATTCTGGCGCGACCTGGGCTATGCGATCGGCGCGCTCTCGGCCGGAATTATGGCCGACCTGTTCGGCGCGGCCCGGGCGATCGCGGCCATCGCAGTGCTGACCTTCGCCTCGGGGGTCGTTGTCGCGGTCGCTATGAACGAGCGGCGACAATAGAATGCGCTCAAAGACACCGTCCGCGCCTGCCCAGTCAATTTCAACTGTTTGCATCGTTTAAATGCATTCTCTGACCTGGATGCTATCTCGTCATCGCTCCTGAAAACTTTGTCCTGCGCTACTGCGCCGTCCATCCTCCGTCGATCGGAATTGCGGTGCCGGTGATGTTGTGTGCCTCGGGCGCGCAGAGCCAGCATGCCAGACGCGCAATCTCCTCGGGCGAGGACAGTCGGCGGGAAGGCTGCTTTTCCGCGACCAAGCCTTCCAGCGCTTCTTGACTCGATACGTCGAGCAGCTTGCTGCGCTCGGCGACCTGCGGCGCGATGATGGCCGTATCCACCCAGCCCGGGCAGATGCAATTGACGGTGATCCCGCCGCTCTCGGCACTGCCCAGCGCTGCGTATTCGAGTGCAGCCACGCGTGACAGCCCGACCAACCCAAATTTTGCGGCGACATAGGGCGACTTGTGGATGGAGGCGACCAGGCCATGCACGGAGGCAATGTTGATCACTCGCCCGTAGCCTGTCTGCGCCATCCACGGTAATGCGTGACGCATGGTTTGAAACGGCGCCGACAGATTGACGGCGATGATGTCATTCCACACGTCCGTGGTCATGTCCGCGATCGGACCGGTGCGCTGGATGCCTGCATTGTTGACGAGAATGTCCACACCGGCCCAGGCGAAGACGTGTTCCATCAATGCGTCGATTTCATTGGCGTTGCGTAAATCGCCGCCGAAGAACCGGGCGTCCGAGCTGCCCGCATCGTGCATTTCTCGAACCACGGCATTGGCCTCATCGGGCGTGACGAGCCCGTGCACAGCCACGCGTGCTCCGGCGTTGGCGAAGGCGAGTGCGATGGCCTTGCCGATGCCGCGGTCGGAACCGGTGATGAAGACCGACCTGTTGCTGAGGGCTACCGTCACGTCGTCTCCAGGCCTTTCAGGAATGCATCGATGGCGGCCACCGCGGCCGGCTCGTCGAGCATGGGCGCATGACCTCGATTCGCGATGGTGATTGCCGTGAGGTTCGGATGCTGCGCGGCCATCGCATCCAGGATCTGTGGGCTGATGATGTCCGACAGCGCGCCTCGAATGGCGAGTATCGGAATGGAACCGAGTTGCTTCCAGAGCGACCACAGGTTCGGCGGAACGACAGTGCGATCCGTCTCATTCAAGCCCTTTAATATGGCGGGGTCGAATGCAGCGACGGGACGGGCAGACGCATCTTCCACATACGTGCGGCGCGCAAAAGCCTCCCAGTCGGCGTCGAGGTAATCGGGGAAAGCGATCTCATTGATGCGTTTCGCTTGTTGGGCGGCCTCGGCCCAGGTGGCGGCCAGTGCTCGGTCGTTCAAAGAGCGGCGCAATCGCTTCAATCCCGATACGAGAACCTCGGGGCCGATATCGTTCAATACGATGCCCGGAAACCGCGCCGGCTGCGACGCCCCCATGATAATGGCCATTAGGCCGCCCATGGACGTGCCGATCAGCACCACACGATCGATCGCGAGGCCATCAAGCAGGGCGAACATGTCGGCCACGTAGGTGCCGGGATGGTAGTTGGCCGGATCGGGATCCCATTGAGATTTGCCGCGGCCCCGCTGGTCGGCGGTGATGACTCGATAGCGTCCAGACAGATGCCGGGCGAGAAATCCGAAATCTGCCCCATTGCGCGTGAGTCCATGCAGACAGAGCACGGTGAGCGAAGCGTCCTCCGGTCCCCGTACTTCAGCATGCAGCCGCAAGCTGCCGTCGGCGCTGCGGAAATCGACGTCGGTCTGTTTAGCCCCCACGCTTTCACCCAAATACGCTGTTGGGCGCGGGCATGTCCAGCCAGAACACACGGAGCGCGCCGTAAGGATCGCCCACGACGCGCGTTTCGCGGTCAAACACCAGGGTTGCACGCTGCGCCCTATCGAAGCGCGGCCAGTGAGGGATGAGCGTGTTGTTGGGGTCGCCGGTCTTGGCGAAATTCACCCAGGTGGTGGCCAGCGCGTCGCACATCTGATGCGCGTCGCGCGAGCCGCCACCGACGATGGCATCGCGCTCGTTGTGAAATGACGCGGTGACATCCATCGCATGTGCGGCGCCGAACTTCCCCTCAAACGCGGGACTCACCCACTCCCAGAGATAGGCGTAGACCGGTGCGCCGAGCCGATCGGCCTTGCGCTCAGCTTGAGAATGGGCGAAACGCCGGAACCCTGAGTCGGTGACGATCTGTGCATACAGCAAGTAAGGCGACTTGGTTGGAAAGAGCTGTCGATAGAGTGCGAGCAGGGGGTCGGCCTTCGCTCCGTAACCGGCCACGAGCGTGGTTTTGAGCTCGTGTTCGGTCATCGCAAAACTGTCGAAAAACAGGCCGGCGTCATCGAGGGTTGTGGAGACGATCAGTGGCACGTCGTTGGATTCCAACGGCGCTTGGGGGTGAAACGGGTCAGTGATGAAGTTGACGCCGTCGAGCCCGGGTGAAAACGCATGCGCGCCGATTTCCGTTTGCGCCGCCAATAAGCGACTCCACGGCAGGTCTTGAATACGCCCTAGGGTTGTCGTCGACAACCCGAGCTTTTTGATGAATGCATCGGCCACTTGGGCGCTGGCTACTCGCGGGAGATGAGTCAGCAGCGAACCGCTTTGCACCGCGGCGCGGTGAAACAACCCGCGCGCGGCCGGCATGCCGAGGAGCGCGCTCACTTTCCAGCCGCCGCCGGACTGCCCGCAGATCATGACGCGACCGGGATCACCGCCGAAATTTTCGATGTTGTCGCGCACCCATTCGAGTGCGGCAACGAGATCCAACATGCCTACGGCGCCTGCGTCGGCCCAGGGACCCGACGGGTCTAGGTCGGCCAGATTGAGATAGCCGAAGCTCGCCAATCGGTGCGTGACCGTAACCACAACGACATCGCCGAAGCTTGCGAGTTTTGCGCCGTCGTACATCGGGCCATTGCCCGAGCCGATGGCGAAGCCGCCGCCATGAATGGAAAACAGCACCGCGCGTTTTTCATCGCGGCCCGTACCCGGCGTCCAGATGTTCAGGTGCAGACAGTCCTCGCTCATCCCTCCGACAGCGACGTTGAGGTCGAACTGTATGAGCCGCGCATAGTCGTTGCCCATATCCGAAGGAACTTGCGGCGACACCGGTCCGTAACCGAAGCAATCGCGCACGCCGGCCCACGGCCGAGGGCGCTCCGGCCGCTTGAATCGATTCGCACCCGCGGTCGAGGCGCCGTAGGGCACACTCTTGAACTGGCGAACGCCCGAGCTGACTAAACCCCGTACTTTTCCGCTCGTCGTTTCAACGGTACAGAAGTCCATGCGATCAATTGAGCTTGTATTTCACCGAGAGGCCGACCGTTCGCGGCTGTGCCAGCACTACGGGGACCGGCGACGCGGGGTTGTATTCATTAGCGAGAACAGAGGCCGACACTTCGCCGGCCTTGTCGAAGACATTTCTGACGAACAACCCGTACTCCAACCCATGCGGCGCATAAACCGACAGGTTGAGGTCCGTAATGTTGTAAGAAGCGAGTTTGTATTGCGGACTGATCGGGGTGCCGAAGCCCGCGAGACGCTCGCCCACCCAACGGTCGGTGACGTTCAGCGCTCCCGAGTAATTCTGGACGATGTTGAAGTTGTAGCTCCCCACCAGAGCAAAGTTATAGCGAGGCGATAGCGGCAGACGGGCGCCCGCGCTTTTGACACCGATCACCGGCGCAGAGGAGGTAAGCCGCGCATCGGTATGAGCGGCAGAGCCTCCCAGAGTGAGCGCCGAAAATACACGATAGTTGAACGCCAGCTCTGCGCCTGTCACTCGAGCGGTGCCTGCGTTTTCGAGTTGGTTTACTCCGCCATTGTTAACGGTGACCTGAATGTCCTTCCATAGGATGTCATAGACATCGAAATCCAGCGTCGCCCTCTTGTCGAGGAAGGCCGATTTCTCGCCGATCTCATAATTCCAAAGTCTGTCAGGGGCGAACGTGGGATTGCCGAGGCCGGGTGACAACACGAAGTTGGGACCGCCGGGCCGGAAGGCCGCTGACGGTTTCCTCGTACGCCTGGCGCTGCTTGCTGTAGCGAACCCCAAGGCCAAGCTCGAACTGCTTGGTGATGAAGACCGTACCATCCGCATAAGCAGCGTATTCCCGGTAGGTGCTCGGCAAATAGCTCGTGAAGGGCGACAAGCCAAAGAAGGTGCCGCCCGGATTCGCGAAATCGAACAAGTCGACGATCTCGTCGGTTCTTTCGTTGTTGAGATAGCCGCCCACCAGCCATTGGAAGTAATTGTTTTCATGAGATGCAAGCCGCACCTCCTCGGTGAATTTCTTCGTGGTCGTGTTGACGTAGAGGCTCCATGGATCCGCGCCGGCACCGAATGCCGCGAGGGCGGCGTCGTAGATCAAGCTGTTGTCAGTGCTGCTCGTGCCATTATTGACTTGGTAGCCGCTGATCGAGGTGAGCTTGGCCCATGGCATGTCATAGCTTACGGTCGCCGAATAGAGCGTCAAACTGTAGTTCGACGGCTGGAACGTCGGGTACGCCTGGTCATAGGCGCCGTATGTCGGCCGACGGGTGACCGGATCACGAAAAGCGACATTGGCGCTTTCGCTGGGAATATGCTGGGTCGAGGCGTTCAGTCGAATATCGAGTTCGTCAGTGGGTTGCAGCAACAGCGAGACTCGGCCGCCTTCTGATCGGGCCCAGCCCTGGTTGTCGCGGTGGTAAACTGGATCCTTCGCATATCCGGAGTCATACACCTGATAGCCATCGATGCGCACAGCACCGATGCCATTGCCAAACGGCAGGTTCACCATGCCGGTGTAGGCGTCACTTCCACCCGGTTCAAGTCGAAGACGTTCACGTTCAGGCTCTGATATCCAATTCCATTCGAGGTGCTGGCACCGAGCGGTATGTCGTCCAAATATACACCGGTCGCGCTGCTGAGCTGCGAGCCCGTCGTGATGCCGCGAATCACGAGCAGATTAGTGCTAGGGCCGGTGGATGAGTAGCTCAAGCCGGGCACGAACGCCGCAAAATCGTTGAAATCGCGCGCATTGATTTGAGTCAACGCGCCCGACGTCAAGGCGGTGACCTGTCCGGCTACATTCTGTATCGGTTCCGACCGCCGGGTCGCCGTGACGATGACTTCTGCCAGCCCAGTGTCGGGCGCCGCGGTACCGAATTGCTGACCGGCGGTCCCATTGACAGTCTGAGCGGCGGTTTGCGCCACTACCCTGGTGCAAAGTGACATCGCGACTCCACAGAGGAGTGCGTACGTGAAGCGTGATGAAGCCATTTTCAACCCCCGTGATTCAAGGAATCGTGCTGTACGTCGATTCTCTTCTTTCAATTCAGCGCTCGCTGAAATTATGCCAAGGTTAGCGGCTTGTCAAGGACACCCCGAGTAGCGGCGCCCGTCGTAGCGCCGGCCCTCCTCGGTCGTCCGCGCAATAGGTGTCCGATCGGATAGAAGTCGTTTGGCATTGAAAAACCCGAGCTCGCAGCCTCTTTTAAGGCCGCTGCACGACAGGTTACGAGGCACCCATTCGGTCATGGAATATGTCACTATCGTGATGTGACCGCGCGATTTGCCAAATCGGGTTAGCCCGTTATTCAGCGTTCGCTAAAATTGACAGTGGCGAGGCCACGGGGATGAGGCACACCGGGTGCACATGACCGACGCATTGCGTGACAGAATACTCGTCGGCATCGCGGCCAGTCTCGGCACCGGGGTTGGTGCGCGACCGTAAATTCGTCGAGGTGTTGAAAAATCTCGCGCATGTGATTTAAACAGAGCTTGCCGTGACCAACGTCGAACGAAAAATACCATCAAAGATCAAGAAAAAAAGGCCGGAGCGGCGGGGTCGCCCCAGCCGATCCGACGGCGGGATCAAGGCGCGCGGCCGGCTGCTGGATGCGGCCGAGCAACTATTCGCGGAGCGCGGATTCTATGGGGTGACGACGCGGCAAGTCGCGATGACCGCCGGCGTCGACGTTGCACTCATTTACTATCACTTCAAGAACAAATCCGGCCTGTTCGATGCGGTATTCGAGCGCCGCGCCCGGGTGTTGATCACGGCGCGTCACGATTCGCTGCGCTCCTATGTCGACGGCGCTCACACGGTCACGGTCGACGGTGCGGTCGCCGCCTTCATCAATCCGATGATCGATTTGTCGCAGCGGGGAGATTCCGGTTGGCAGAGTTACTTCGCGTTGGTGGCGCAAATCGACAACACCCCCTGGGGAGGCGAAATCATCCATCGCTTCTTCGACGACAGTGTGAATGAACTCATCGACGTCCTGCAGAAGGCGCTGCCCGGCAGTCCCAAGAGAGAGCTGTACTGGGCATATAACTTTCTCGCCGGCTCGATGATGCTGGCGCTGTCCGGCACTGAACGCGTCGATCGGTTGTCCGAAGGACTGTGCCGCGCGAAGGATCTCGACGCGGTGCGCCTTCGATTGGTCAACTATTGCGCCGGCGGATTTCTCGCCATGGTCACCGCTGAACGCCTGAGTGGGCGCGCGTGAATGAACGTGTGAGTCGCCCCTGACTTAGGAGGCAGGTGCCTTTAGAATGTCGCCTTCCTGGCGGAGAACCCAATTCGTGAAAACCTATGCGCTGGTTAGAGCGCTCTCCATGGCGTTCATTTTGTCAACCTTCACGCCCCACCTGGGAGCGGCGGCCTCTCCCGGCGTTGTACTACCGTCTCTTGCGCCGGTTATCAAAGCGACTTCACCCGCGGTGGTTAACATCGCAACCCGCGGTACGCTGACCGAGCAGGTGACGGGCAATCCGCTGCGCGAGGACCCTTACTTTCGTCGATTCTTCAACTTGCCCGAGGGCGGAGCGGTGCGGCGCCGCCAGTTCCAGAGCGCCGGCTCGGGCGTGATCGTGGACGCCAAGAACGGATATATCGTCACCAACCGCCACGTCATCGAGAACGCGAGCGAGATCACGGTGACGCTGCTCGATAACCGGCACTTTCAAGCGAAAGTGATCGGCAGCGATGAGGGCACTGACATCGCGGTGCTCAAGGCCGCTGAACCGCATTTGACGGAGATGCCGCTCGGTGACTCGTCGCACCTCGAGGTCGGCGATTGGGTCGTAGCGATTGGCAACCCCTTCGGTCTGAAGCACACCGTGACGGCCGGCATCATCAGCGCGCTCGGCCGTACCGGAATCCATCCGCACGGCTATGAGGACTTCATCCAAACAGACGCCTCAATCAACCCCGGCAACTCCGGCGGAGCACTCGTGAACTTGAATGGCGAACTGATCGGTATCAACTCCGCAATATTGTCCAAGGACGGCGGCAATATCGGTATCGGCTTCGCGATCCCGGTCAATATGGTCAAGGCTGTCATGGACCAGCTCATCACTTACGGCGAAGTGAAACGCGGAATTGTGGGCATCAAGTTGCGGGACGTGACGCCGGAGGCGGCCGAGTCCCTGCATCTCGTGAATGCGCGCGGCGTCGAGATCTCCGAGGTCGCGCCGGGCTCCGCGGCCGATCACGCGGGCATCAAAGTGGGCGACGTGGCGGTCTCCATGAACGGCGTGCCGCTCGAGAGCGCCGCGCAACTGCGCAACGGGCTCGCGTTGCTGCGCGTCGGTCAAAGCGTCGAGATACGTCTATTGCGCAACGGCGCCGAGCGCAGCGTGACCCTGACGATCAACCCGCCGAGTTCCCTCAATCGGCCCTGATGTGTCAGGTGCATCGATTGTTCCAGGGAAACGCCGTGGCGAGCGTCGTCTGTTGGTTCACGGGATAGAACATCAGGCGGGTCTATCCTGCAGGCAGCGCAACTGTGGGCTTGCGTCGATACAACGCTACGGCAACACGAGGAGAGAGCTCACGCGTGAAAAGTCCCGATCGTGAGTGATTAGCGCGTCGGCGTTGATAGCGATTGCACTGGCCACCTGTACCGCATCGGGTAGCTTTAGCCGCAACGATGCACGTAGGCGGGCGGCGCTCTCGGCGATATCGGCAGTCAGATCGATGACTTGCCACGACTCCAGAATAGCCCTAAAGCGTTCTGCCAGAGCTTCGTTCCCGGATTGCAAAGGGCCAGTCAGTACTTCGGCGATTGTCACCGTAGTGACGGCGAAATGCAGCTCGCCAGCGGCGTGCCGCTCAAATATTGATTTGAACACTTTCGCGAACTTCGGGTGCGCCTCCAGGAAATACACGATAGGTGCAGTATCCATCAGCAGGAGGGCGCCGTCGGGGAGCTTATCGAGCGTCAGCGGCTCCATTCATCGCGCATTTTGTCGAGAGCGGACCCGCTATTCTTACCCCACAATCCGCGCCCAGAGCCTTCCATGGTCAACAACGATTGTTGACCATGGCTGGCGCGGTATTGAGCCAGTGGCACCAGCGCCGCGACCGGTCGACCGCGGCGCGTGATAATCGTCGCTCGTCCACCTTCGGCATCGTCCAAAAGCGTCGGAAGCTCGTTGCGAGCCTCTTCCGATCCTTTGTGTGCGATTTTCATAGTACTTTTGCTCATTGCTTTACTGTACAGACCGTACAGTGCGGCGTCAAGCAGACGACGTTACCGATTTAATCCCGACAGGACGCGGACTATGCGGTGTTCGCTGAGACCCACATAGGTATCCTCTCGATAAACGACCGTGTCGCCCACATGTATTTCCACTTTGTGGGCCCCTGCTGCGACGTTCAGAACCTGCGTCTGATCGCTGAGCGCCGTTGCTTGTCCGGTTTGCAAACCATCTACGAATACGATCGACCCTACCGGGGCGCCGGTCACGATGATCTCAGTTGGATCCGGCACCGGCATTTTCCTCGAAGCGAACCAACTGCAGGCCGATAAGCAGGCCAACATCGCTAGTACGAAGACTCTCAATCGCTACTCCTACGCTTCGCTACGAAGACGTCAGATTATCACGCAAGGCCGCTGGGGGTGAGGTACCCAGACCGTAGCTGGCAATAAGCTCGCTGACCTGTAGGGCAGACCCCTACGATGCGATCGCGACATGAGTCGACTTAATGCAAGCTTTATTTCGATCAGCGCTAAACGCGTCTCAAAACCGAAAACTCGACCGCCATTGGCAGAACGATGCACTTAAGCTAGCGCCAGTCAGAGTCGAGGTGTTTCTATGGAAGATCTCATCCACGTCGTTTACGTCAGCTCTGCGGCGCCCGATATTTCCGAACACGACACGGTCAAATTTCTCAACGAAGCGCGCAAGGCGAACCGAAAGAAAGATGTTTCAGGAATGATGCTGTACATCGGCGGCTGCTTCTTGCAGTTGCTCGAAGGCGAAGCGGCCGGGATCGATACCGTTTGCCAGACGATTTTCCGGGACAAGCGGGAAATGCGGATGGTTCTCCGAGAGCCGATCGCGGAACGAGAATTCCCCGAATGGACCATGGGTTTTGAAGCAGTCGCGCCGCACGAGGCCGCCCGGTTGCTTGGCGAACCGCTGCTATTCGACTCTGTTTCTCGCGTCGCTCGCATAGAACCCAATAATGCAAAAACGCTGTTGTCCATCATCGGTCGACGCCGGTGGCAATCGGATCGCAGCGGGATGTTTCGTGCCATCCGTCGCACGACCAACACGCCTGCGATATCCTAGCGTCGACGGCTGCAGCGGTCATCCTTCATCAAGCAAGTGGCCAAGTTCGGCCTCGCATTGCCGTGCGTCCCGGACGCCCCCGAGATCGAAAACGATATTACGCACGGCCCTTGTTCCTAGTCGGCTAGAGTCCGATCCTAAGCCTACTTGATGACGGCCGCGTTTCTCAAAATCTCAGAGCTGGATCACCCCGAGGCGCACAGCCTGTGTGACGGCATCGGTGCGGCCGATGGCCTCGAACTTGTCGAGAAGTGAGGCAACATGAAATTTAACGGTGTGGACCGAAATTCCGAGGCGCAGCGCGATGGATTTGTTCGACGCGCCCTCGGCCAAGAGGGTCAAGACTTGTATCTCACGCGGTGTAAGCGCGGCGTCCTGTTCGGCGGGTTTCTCTGCTGTGTGTAAGGAAACGACCGCGACGTCCGCTCCTTCGTTCGCCCGCGCCAGCCGCAGTCCTGGGACGTCGGAAAGCAGCGCCGTCAGCCGGTCCGCGAGTGTCGGATCGTCTACCTTGATGGCGACGACAATCCGCTCCGCCACGCTTTCGCCGGTCAAATCTCTGGCCTTTCGCCCACCGTCAGGTGGGCCTCAGCCGGCTCCCCCCCTCGCCGCAGGGCGAGCTTGACTGTCGACCCGACGATATCGGGGCCGAGAGTTCGCAAGAGCATCCGCACGCCTTGAATCGGCTGATCGTTCCACTTGATGATGACGTCTCCCTGCCGGACCCCGGCGGCCGCACCCGGCCCATTTGGATCGACACTCATCACCATGAGCCCGAGTCCGTCGTTTCCATCCAGCTTGGTTGGCTGAAGGCCGAGCCCAAGGTACCCCCGGGCGACTTTTCCATGGGTTTCCAACGCGGCGGCAACGCGTCCGATGGTTGCCGCCGGGATGAC
>WNFI01295316.1_pt2 | contig 26067 bp, 21 predicted proteins | sample 5400471 | NCBI WGS metagenome assembly WNFI01 (sample SAMN13153348, study PRJNA577476) | soil metagenome | isolation source: 100 cm saprolite on Douglas fir-dominated hillslope | place: USA:California | collected 2013-09-17 | reverse complement strand
CTCCGGCACGCAATGGATCCGCGTCATCCCGACCAGCATCGACATCCAGGTGCTGGGCGAGGTGGGCCTCGTCGGCTGCGCGGAGAACATCACCGCCACCAGCGACGGCGACGTGGGGGTGGCCGTCGCGCAGGCCACGAACCTGTTCCTCCGCACGGGCGAGGGCTGGCGCATGTTCCACCATCACTCGTCGCCCGCGCCGGTGCACGTCACGCAGCCTTTCAGCGGGACGGTGCAGTAGGAAAATAACGACGACGAACGGTCGACGCGGTTAGCAGATTACGGGTTGTGGCTGGGTCGGCCTGCCTTTGTGCGGATGCTCTCCAGAGTCCCGACGTCGGTGGCGTTGAGAGTCGAGAGCAGCGCGTCGATGCGCACGGTTGTCGGCATGCCGCGACCGTATCGCGCGGTGCGACGCGCTGTCAACCGCGCCGCCCCTGGCCGGTTCCAGGCGCGCGCGAGGCCGCGGGTATACTGGCGCTGTCATGCCGAAGAAGAGCAAATACCGGGTCGTGATCCTCGGGTCGGGACCGGCCGGCCTCACCGCCGCCCTCTACGCCTCGCGCGCGAACCTGGAGCCGCTGGTGGTCGAAGGCGGCGGCGGCAGCGATCCCACCGATGTCCCGGGGGGCCAGCTCATGCTGACCACCGACGTCGACAACTACCCCGGCTTCCCCGAGGGCATCCTCGGGCCGGAGATGATGGACCGCTTCCGCCGCCAGGCCGAGCGCTTCGACACGGAGTTCACGAGCGGGAGCTTGAAGACGGTCGACCTTTCCCGCCGTCCCTTCGCCCTCGCCATCGACGAGGGCAAGGTGATCGCGGAGACGCTGATCGTCGCCACCGGCGCCCGGGCGCGCTGGCTGGGCCTGCCCGAAGAGCTGGAGTTCCGGACACGCATCGGCGGGGTTTCCGCCTGCGCCACCTGCGACGCCTTCTTCTACAAGGGCAAGGAGGTCCTCGTGGTCGGGGGCGGCGACACCGCGATGGAGGAGGCGACCTTCCTCACCAAGTTCGCGAAGCAGGTGACGGTCGTGCACCGTCGCGACACGTTGCGCGCGTCGAAGATCATGCAGGAGCGCGCCTTCAAGAACCCCAAGGTCGGGTTCCTGTGGGACAGCGCCGTCGAGAAGATCCTCGGCAGCGCGGAGACCAAGGTGACGGGCGCGCTCGTGCGCAACTTGAAGACGGACAAGCTGAGCGAAGTCCCCGCCGGCGGCATCTTCATGGCCATCGGCCACGAGCCCAACACGGCGCCCTTCCGCGGCCAGCTCGAGATGGATGCAGGCGGCTACCTCATCACCGCGCCGCGCAGCACCGCCACCAGCGTCAACGGCGTCTTCGCCGCGGGCGACGTACAGGACTCGCGCTACCGGCAGGCGGTGACGGCGGCCGGCAGCGGGTGCATGGCCGCCATCGACGCCGAGCGGTTCCTGGGCGAGCACGTCACCGAGGACTGGGATCCCGGCGACACGGAGGACGCGCGGCCGGCGTGAGCGCGACGCCGGCGCTCTCCGCGCGAGAGACGCCCGGCTTGCGCATCCTGTTCCTCGCCCCCCAGCCGTTCTTCGAGGTCCGCGGCACTCCGCTGGCCGTGCTGGCCATGGTGCGCGCGCTCGTCGCGGCCGGGCACCACGTCGAGCTGCTCACGTTCGCCCAGGGCACCGAGGTGGACGTTCCGGGCCTCGACCACCGCCGCAGCCTGCGTCTGCCCGTCGGGCACGTCCGCCCCGGCGCGTCGCTGGCCAAGCTCCTTCTCGACGTGCCCTTCATGGCCCAGGCCGCGTGGCGGATGCTGGCCGGCCGCTTCGACGTCGTGCATGCCGTGGAGGAATCCGCGCACCTGGCCGCGCCTCTCGCCCGCGTCCTTGGCCTGCCCCTGGTCGTGGACATCGACTCGTCCATTCCGGACCAGCTCCGCGAGTCCGGCTTCGCGCGCCGCGGCCCCCTGCCCTGGGCGGCGGCCGCGCTCGAGCGGCACGCCTTGCGCCATGCCGCGGCTGTGATCACGGTGTGCACGAGCCTCACCGAAGGCGTCCGGGCGCGCGCGCCCGGCGCGGCCGTCTTCCAGGTCGAGGACCCGCCGCTCGTCGACGCGACCGCGCCCGCCGCGGACGAGGTGGCGGGCTTGCGCGCCGCCCTGCGGCTCGATGCGCGTCCGGTCGTCCTCTACTCCGGCAACTTCGAGGAGTATCAGGGCGTGGACCTGCTCCTGGACGCGGCGGCCCGGGTTCCGGAAGCGCAGTTCGTGTTCATGGGCGGCCAGCCGGGCGAGATCGAGAGAGAGAAGGCCCGGGCCCAGGCCGCGGGCGCCGCCGATCGCTGCGTCTTCGTGGGAAGCCGTCCCCCCAGCGAGCTGCCCCGCTTCCTCGCTCTCGCCGACCTCGTCGCCTCGCCCCGGCGCCGGGGCGTCAACACGCCCTTCAAGGTCTACACGTATCTCGCGTCCGGACGTCCGCTCCTGGCCACGCGCATCGTCAGCCACACGCAGGTCCTCGACGACACGAATGCCTGGCTGGTGGAGGCGACGCCGGACGCGCTGGCGTCCGGGATTCGGGCCGCGCTGCACGATCCGCGTGAGGCCGCGCGTCGCGCGGAGCAGGGACGGGCCCTGGTCGACCGCGAGTACAGCCCGGCGCGCTACGCGCAGAAGGTCCGTGCCGCCTACGCGCACGTCGCGGCGGCGGGGCTTCAGCGCCGGCGCGCGGCCAGCATCCAGCGGTAGTACCAGTCCTCGCGGTCGGGGCGCCGCTGCGTATCCAGCGCGCGCGCACGCTCCGCCCACGACAGATGCGGGTCCAGCCATTCGTCCCAGCCGCCGCGCGCGGCGGGAAGGACGGCCGGATGGAGCAGGATCTCGCTGAGCGTCCAGGGATCGCTGGAGAGGACGGGCACGACGCGGACGGCGGCGACCACGTGCCCGCCCAGCGGCACCGCGATGAGGTCGTGATCGAGCACGTACTGCGGATGGCCGTTCACCCAGCGCAGGTCCTCGCGCTCGCCACGGCGCCGCCGGCGGGCCACCGTCTCGAACGTGGTCCCGTCCGCGCTCACCTCGGCCTCACGAGCGTCGCGGGATCGCCGTCGCCGGCGGCACCGGCGGAGGCGAGCGTCTCCACCATCGGCCCGAACGGGGGCACGAAGCCGTCGTAGGCGATCGCGCGCCCCGCCTCTTCGCGGCGCCAGCGGCCCCCGGCGCGCATGAGCGCCTCCTCGAACGCGCGCGGCGCCGGGAGGTCGGTCGGCACGTCGGGGGTGAGGACCCAGGCCACGTCCTTCGCGAAGCGCACCTCGTCGAGGTAGGGCAGCGGGTAGTGGAGGAAGCGCTCGTTCCAGGGCTGCGAGGCCACGATGCGCTCGCCGGACTCGAAGGTCATGCGATAGGCCGGCCCATAGGAAGCGTAGGCGTGGTGCACGTTGTGCGCCTCGAGCCGCGCGCGCACGGGGGCGAGGTCCACGAGGAGGAAGGGAGGCGCGGCGCGATCCGCGACCCGCCAGGCGTCCAGGAGGCGCCGGCCCGTGAAGAGATGCGCCGAGGCCAGGATCATCACCAGCGTCCAGGCCCGGCGGCGGCCTCCCGCGGCCACCGCCGCCCACGTGACGAGGACGATCACGGGCAGATAGGCGGGGGGGAGGAAGCGGACCGACGCCGCCGAGGACCGTAGCGGAAACGGGAAGGCGAGAAGGGCCAGACCCGCCGCCGCCAGCAGGAGTCTGGCCCGCGTGGCTCCCTCGTCGCCGGCGGGGGCGCGCCACGCGCGGCGAGCGGCGAGGACGAGGGTCAGCCCGTACGCGATCACGACGGCGGCCGCGGCCAGCCCGGAAGCCTCCAGGACGTGCTCGGCATCGTCCGCGACAAGCGGCACGTGCGTGCCCAGGAGTCCCCCGACCGGCTCGTGCAGCCGCGGAAGGGTACCGGCCAGGTGGGCCGCGATGCCGGCGCGGCGGCCGGAGACGCTGACCATCTCGAGCGCTTGCGGATCGGCGAGCGCGCGGCCCCACCACGGCGCGCTGGCGAGGAGCAAAGCGGCGGCGGCCGGCCAGAGCACGGCGCGCCGCCCGGCCGCGTGGCGCCAGAGCCACCATCCGGCCGCGGCGACCACCGTCGCCGTCATGAGGTGCGTCCAGAGCGCGAGGCCCGCGAGCGCGCCCCATAGGACGAGACCGGCGCGTCCGGCCGTGCCCGCCGCGAGCGCAGGGCCGAGCCTCAAGGCGAGCCCGAGCACGGCCGCGGCGAGGAGCAAGGCCGATGGGTACATCGGCGGCGGGAGCGCGGCCAGCATCAGGAAGTACGGCGAAGGGCAGGCCATCAGCACGGCGGCGGGCAGGGCGGCCCGAGGATCGAGCAACCGCGCCAGCGCGTAGGCGGCGGGGATGAGGCCGAGCCCGAGGAGGAAGTACAGGAGGCGCAGCGTCGCCGTGTCCGGCCGCAGGAGCGCGAACAGCGGCATTGCGATCCAGGCTTCGACGGGCGAGCCGTAGGGCTGGCCCCACATGGTCGCGCTCCACGCGGGATGGCGCGCCATGAGGCCGATGATCGCGCTGTCGCCGTCGACGGGCGTGCGCAGGGCCTCCGCCCAGAAGGGCCCGCGGACGAGCACGCCCACGAGGACGGCGAGGGGCAGCTCCCAGCGGCGCGCGGTCACGGGGCGGGGGCGTCCGCGCCCGGAGGGCCGCCCGTGTCCGTGAGCCCGAAGGCGGGATGCTCGAGGTTGAGACGGAAGCTCGGGATCAGGATCAAGGCCAGCACCGCCGCGACCGCGGCCGCGGCCGCGCGCGCCCGGCCGCTCATCCGCGCCAGGTCTCCCTGGCGCCAGGCCGTCCAGCCCACCCCCGCGATCAGGAACACCACCGGCATCACGGGCAGCCGGTAGCGCGCGAACCCGTGGGTCACGATGTGGATCAGGGTGTAGTAGGCGAGGAACGAGACGAGCAGGACGGTGGCCCGCGACCAGCGGAGGCGCGTCACGCCCAGCGTGAACAGAGCGAGCACGAGGACATAGGGGCCGAGGATCAGCAGCGCGACGGCCACCGCGAGGGCAGGGGCCACCGGACCATAGGCGCCGCGCTTGATGTGGACGAGCGCGAGGCTGTCCGCCTCCCACAGCCGCGGCATCTCGTCGCGCAGCTTCTCGAAGATCCACCAGGGCTGGCGGTCGCGGACGGCCTGCAGGCCCATTCGCATCGCGTAGTGGTACTGCTCGACGCGGCCCTGCACGGCGTCCACCATCTCGTACGTCGTGTCGCGCTCGATGAGCGCGTTCCCCTGGAAGAGGTTCTGGCCTCCCGCCGTGGAGACGGGCACGAAGGCGTCGAACACGGCCCAGTTGCGGTACGTCCAGGGCGCGACGACGAGCAGGGAGGCGACGAGGAACGCGGCCCCCCGCGCGCGCCCCCCCGCCCGCGGCGGCAGGGCCAGCCACAAGGCCGCGAGGGGGATGAAGTAGAGGACGGTCTCGCGGGTGAGGACGGCAACCCCCCAGAGGACGCCCGCGGCGGCGGCGCGCCCGAGCCCGTCCACCGCGTCCGCGGCCAGCAGCCGCTCGATCCCCCACCACAGCAGCACCATGAACACGGTCTCGGACCAGAAGTGCACGGAGAACCAGATGAGGTCGGGATACAGCGCGGTGACGGCTGCCGCCCACAGACCCACGCGCGATGAGAACGCGCGCGCTCCGGCCAGCCCGACCGCGGGCACGAGGAGAGCGCCGATCGCCGCCTGTGTCCAGCGCGCCGTCTCGAACGTGCCCGACAGGCGGTAGAGCACCGCGAGGAAGTAGGGATAGACGGGCGGATAGAAGATGAGGTGGATCCGCAGCGGCGAGAAGTGGACGCGCGCGCTGCAGAGGTTGAGCGCCCAGTCCGTCCACGTCCTTTCGTCCCCGACGGGATGGGTGGCCGGCTCGAGCACCACGAAGGCCAGTCGAACCACGAGCGCGGCCAGCGTCACAGCGGCGAGACGGCGTCCGATCCCATCCAGGTCATCGGGAGGCGCGTCGAGGGAACTCACCATCGGTTGGCGGCGACGTTAGCACGACATGGCCGTTCGGGAACACCGCCCGGCGATCGGGAACTCCGCCACCCGGCAAGGTCCGTTTGGCGCACGGTCGAGCGGCCGGGCCGACCACCTAAACAACGACAGCACCAGGGGATGGGGCTCACGGGCCCAGGGCGGACGCGCGGGTACGTACGTTGCTCAACAAGGCTGCATGCCGCAACGCGCGGCGAAGGAGTTCGCGGTGATGATGACGTTGCAAGCGGGAGGGGCGACGGAGAATCCGAGCCCGTCCGAACGGACATTCGTCGTCGTCATCTCCCCCTTCGACTTGAGCGGGGAACTGGGCCTGACCGTGCTGTGGCGCAGCGACGTGCAGCGGGTGATGGTGACAACGGTACAGGCAGCCATCGAGGTCGCCCGCGTGCGGCCCGCCACCATGTTCGTGGTGGGCGGGTTCGAGCCCGCCGTAGCCGCCGAGTGCCTGCGGCGTCTGCGCGCGGACGCGGTCACGCGCAACAGCGCGCTCGCCGTGCTCTGCCCGATGTCGGCCTTCGATCAGGAGCAGGCGCTGCGCGCGGCCGGCGCCAACGTGATCTTGCCGACTCCCGTCGACCCCGAGTTGTGGGACGGCCGGCTCGACCAGCTCCTCCGCGTGCCCCTTCGCCGGTCGACGCGGATCCCGGTGCGCCTCACCGTGTGGTCGCGCCGCTCCGCCGAGCCCGAGCCCGTCGAGGGCGTGATGCTCAACGTGAGCGTCCACGGCATGCTGCTGGAGACCTCGGCGCCGCTGCCCGCGGGCACGCGTTTCGACCTGTCGTTCCGCCTGCCGCGGGACACTTCCGAGGTCCACGCCATCGGCCGGGTGGTGCGCGAGATCGCCAACGTCGCCTCGCCGCGCGCGGGTGTCGAGTTCGTGGTGCTGCGCGCGGACGGCCGCGACCGCATCGCCGCGTACGTCGAGGGGCGCCGGCGGCCCCGGCGCAGCCTCAGCGCGGAGCAGGAGACGAGCGACTTCGAGGCCGAGCTCCGCGCCCTCAGCGCGCGCGAGTCCGCCATCCTCGACTCCGCGCTGGACTCGATCCTGGTCCTCGATCAGGAGGGCCGCATCCGCGAGTTCAACCGCGCGGCCGAGCAGACCTTCGGGTACCGGAAGGCGGAGGCGATCGGCCGGCCGGCCAGCGAGACGATCGTCCCTCCCCGCCTGCGCGAATCGCACCGCCTCGGCTTCCTCCATCGCCAGCCGGGCGTGGACGACCTCGGCCTCAATCAGCGGACGGAGACGGTCGCCCTGCGCGCCGACGGCCGCGAGCTGACCGTCGAGCTGGCCGTGACCGCCGCCCTCGACCACGGCGTCAAGGTCTACACCGTCTACATGCGCGATATCACCGACCGCAAGCGCATCGAGCGCGAGCAGGCGGCCGAGCACGCGACCCTGCGCATCCTGTCGGAGTCGGCCAGCCTGGCCGAGGCGGCGGCGCCGCTCCTGGAGACCCTGTGCACCGCGCACGGGTGGGACCTCGGCACGATCTGGATGCGCGACGACAACGTAGGCGCGGTGCGCTGCGTGAGCCTTTGGCGCGCGCCGGGCGTACAGGCCCCGGAGCTGGAGGCGCTGGTCGGCGACGTCTTCTTCCCCGTGGGCGCGGGCCTGGTGGGTCGCGTCTCCACGACCGGCGAGCCCCTGTGGGTCGAGGACCTCGCCACGGGCGCGTCGTTCCCGCGCCTGGCCCTGGCCGCGAAGCGCGGACAGGTCTCCCTGGCCGCCATTCCCGTGCTGGCCGGGCGGGAGTGCCTGGGCATCATCGAGCTGTACTCGCGCACGCGCCGCACGGACGACCCCGAGCTGCGCACGCGCCTCACCGCCGTCGGCCGGCAGCTGGGCCTGTTCCAGGACCGCCGCCGGGCGGAGAAGGCGTTGCGCCTGAGTGAAGAGCGCTTCCGCGCCCTGGTCGAGAACGGCTCGGACGTGACGGCGCTGGTGAGCCCGGAAGGCCTGTTGAAGTACGTGAGCGGGCCGGTGCGGCGCATCCTGGGGCGCACTCCGGAGGAGCTGGTCGGGCACACCGCGTTCGAATTCATCCATCCCGAGGACGCGGGCGACATGCGGGCGAAGCTCGAGGCCGCGCTCGCGAGTCCGGGCCAGCCCGTGATCGCCACCTACCGGATGCGGCATCAGGACGGCTCATGGCGTTTCCTGGAGTCGATGGCGGTGAGCCATCGCAACAACCCGGCCATCCGCGCGATCGTCATCAACGCGCGCGACGTCACCGAGCGGCACGTCCTGGAGGAGGAGCTCCGGCAGTCACAGAAGATGGAGGCGGTCGGCCGCCTCGCCGGCGGCATCGCGCACGACTTCAACAACCTGCTCGCGGTCATGCTCGGCTACACGACCCTGACCCTGTCCCGGGCCGGCGATCCCGGCGTGGTCACGCGCAACCTCGAGCAGATCCGCACGGCGGCGGAGCGCGCCGCGAACCTCACGCGTCAGCTCCTCGCCTTCAGCCGCAAGCAGGTCATCCAGCCCCGAGTGGTGGACCTGGGCGGGGTCGTATCGGAGCTGCACACCATGCTGGAGCGCCTCATTGGCGAGGACATCGAGCTGGTGACGGACGTCGGGAGCGCCAAGGGCCAGGTCAAGGCCGACCGTGGCCAGATCGAGCAGGTGATCGTCAACCTCGCCGTCAACGCCCGCGACGCCATGCCCCGCGGCGGCCGCCTGGCCATCGTGATGCAAGACGTCGTCGTCGATGCCACCCTCGCGCGCGAGCAGGTGAGCCTGGAGCCGGGCCGTTACGTCCGGATCGACGTCACCGACAACGGGGCCGGCATGGAGCCGGAGACGCTCCACCGCGTGTTCGAGCCGTTCTTCAGCACCAAGGAGAAGGGCAAGGGCACGGGGCTCGGCCTGGCCACCGCCTACGGGATCGTCAAGCAGAGCGGCGGGCACATCGCGGTCGAGAGCGCGCGCGGCCACGGCACTACCTTCCGCATCTGGCTGCCCGAGGTCGAGGAGGCGGCGGAAGCGGCGCCCGTGTCCGCGCCCACCGGCGCGGCCGCGCCCGAAGGGTCGGAGACGATCCTGCTCGTGGAGGACGAGGACGCGGTGCGCGGCCTGCTGCGCGAGGTGCTCGAGAGCGGCGGCTACACCGTGCTCCAGGCCGCAAGCGGCGCGGAGGCGCTGCGCGTGAGCCGGGCTCACGCGGGCACCGTCCACCTGCTCCTCACCGACGTGGTGATGCCGGGCATGGGCGGGCGGGAGGTGGCGACGCTGCTCGTCTCCGAACGCCCGGGCCTGCGCGTGCTCTTCGCGTCCGGGTACACCGCGGAGGCGATCGCCCGCCATGGCGTCCTCGAGCCGGGCACCGACCTCATCCACAAGCCCTTCACTCCCGACGCGCTGCTCCGTCGTGTGCGGGAGAGGCTGGATCGGGAGTAGAGCCTGGTCGGCCTGTTATCTTCTAATCGCTCCGCCATGCTAGAACTGGTTTCTTTGGGCAGCGCGGACATGGCTGCGCGGGAGGCTGGTTGCGGATTCGTTGGGGCGTCGGTCTGGGCTTCATCGTCGTCTGCTGCGCCACCGCTTGTTCCCCGCCCGCCAAACCCCTCGATCTGCTGCGCGCCGGCGGCGCGCGCGTCGAAGCGCAAGTCGGTGGCCGCGACGCCACCTGGATCGAAGGACAGACCGGCAAGAGCATCCGCATCAACGACGTCGTCCGCGCCACCCTCAACGCCTCCCCGCCCAGCCGGTATCGATTCGCGGTCGACATCCCCCGCGGCGCGCGCCTGAGCGTCGCCTGCGGCATCCCCCCCGAGCGCCACGATAAGCCGGGCGTCGAGTTCGTGATCAAGGTCGTCACGGGCGGCAAGGAAGAGACGATCTGGACGAGCCTCCTCGATCCCCTTTCCCGGCCCGCCCATCGGAAGTGGGTGCCCGTGGATCTGGACCTCTCGTCCCAGGCCGGCCGCGGACGCGAGCTGGTGTTCGAGACGCGTGGCTTCGAGAAGGACGACGATGCGCGCCAGGCCTTCTGGGGGGATCCCGGGATCACGGTGCCCGACGACGGCGCGCCCATCGCGATCATCTACCTCGTGGACACCCTGCGCGCCGATCACACCACGCCCTACGGATATGCGCGCGACACCACGCCGGAGCTCATGGCCTTCTCGAAGGACGCCGTCGTCTTCGACCAGGCGATCTCGGCGGCATCGTGGACCAAGCCGGCCGTCGCCTCCCTGATGACGTCGCTGCTGCCCGGCCGTCATCGCGCCGTCCAGCTCCGCGACAGCCTCGATCCGGGCCTCGTCACGCTGGCGGAGATGGTGCAGGCGCACGGGTTCGCGACCGGCGCCGCCGTCTCGAACTCCGTGATCTACTCCGCGGGCACGAACTTCGATCAGGGATTCGATTTCTTCGCGGGCCTGCACGGCGCGGGCAACCGGCCCTCGAAGGTGGTCGAGGCGGGCCCGGTCGTGGACGCCGGCCTGGGCTGGCTCGAGGAGCGCCGCGGCTTCCCGAACTTCCTGTCCGTGCACACGATGGATCCGCACGTCCCCTACACGCCCCCCCCGCCTTTCGACCAGAAGTACGAGCCGCACCCGACCCCCGATCACCCGGGCCAGGACCCGCGTTACGACTTCAAGGAGCCGCTCGACCGCGACCGTCTGATCGCGCAGTACGACGGCGAGATCGCGTACGGCGACCAGGAGTTCGGCCGCTTCGTCCGGGAGCTCAAGAAGCGCGGCCTCTACGATCGCGCGCTCATCGTCTTCATGGCCGACCACGGCGAGGAGTTCGAGGACCACGGCAAGTGGCTGCACGGCCGCAGCGTGTTCGACGAGCTCATCCGCATCCCGCTGCTCGTGAAGTTCCCCGGCCAGAGGGACGGCGGCCGCCGCATCGCGCAGCAGGTGCAGACCCTCGACATCCTGCCCACGATCCTCGAGCACTTCGCGCTGTCCGTCCCCCCCGCCCCTGTGATCTCGGGCCATCCCCTGCAAGCGGTCCTCAAGGGCGGGGCCCCCGAGCCGCCCGCCGTCTCGGAGATCAGCCATCGCGGATTCGTGGCCCACGGGATGCGCACGCGCCAGGACAAGTACGTCCGGCGCTTCAGCCCGGAGGAGGACGAGCTCTACTTCGACCTCCGCAAGGATCCGAAGGAGCAGCAGAACCTGATCGACCAGAATCGCGAGCGCGTGCGCCTGCTCAAGGCGGGCGTCGAAGCGGCGATGGTCCCCAACCCGTTCCGGGACACGGTGCGCTTCGAGGCTCCGGGCACCTACCAGATGCTGTTCAAGACGGGCGGTTGGATCGAGGGCGTCGAGCCCGTCGGCTTCGGGCCGGGTGACCGCTACGACCTCGACGGCAACGGGCGCAAGCTGATCGTCACCGTCACCCCGCGTCCGGGACATCCGCGCGAGCTGGCCTTCAGCCTGCGTCCGCAAGGCGCGCCCGTCTGGCTGGAAGGGGCGCGCGACGGAAAACCGCTCTCCCCGAGCGACGTGTACATCGCGCAGGAGGGCATCCACCCGACGGAGGTCCCCTTCAAGCTGCCCGAGATCGAGACGGAGAAGGAGCGCGCCGAGAACATCTTCGCCGCTCCGCGCGAGGGCAAGCCCGGCGTGCACGTATGGCTGACCCTCGCCTCCGGGCACCAGGTCATGGCGATGGACAAGGACACCTGCGAGCGGCTGAAGGCTCTGGGCTATGTCAGCGGCGACTGCAAGGGCAAGTAGGGGCTAGCCTATCGGCCGATGTCCTGGATCATCCAGCCCGCCGTCTCCTTCGCCAGCGAGAAGGTCTGCGGGAAGCTGCTCACGATGGAACCATTGATCGTGTCGCGGCGCGACACCTTGACCGTGGCCTTGCCTTCCTTCACGTCCACCGAGAGCACGTTCATCTTCACCACTTGCGACTGGATGCTCTTGAAGGCGGCGCGCGCCCGTTTCTCCTCTTCTTCGGAGAGGTTCGGTTTCACGGTCCGGAACATCTGCATGTCCTTGGCTTCGACCGCGCGGACATACGCCTCGAGCACCTTGCGGATGCTGACCGCCTCCGTCGACAGCTCCCCGGACGGGAGCGTCACCGCGGACGGAGAGTCTTCGCGAATGGCGGCGCGCACGCACGGCGGCGGCGCGGCGACGACGAGGGCCACGCACAGAGCGGCGACCGCAGTCCCACTACTGCGAAACGAGCCCATCGCCGGTGGGTTAGAAGCCGTATTCGATGCCGACGAGCGGCGTCAGGCTGTCGCGCAGGCCACGGTCGTTGAGGCCGAAGAGGACGTTGGCGTCGATGAGCAGGCGGCCGCGCGGGTTGAACTTGAACCCCACGGCGCCCGAGAGCTCGTTCTCGGAGCGGCGGGCGAACGAGATGTCCGGGAACGTCGTGCGGCCGTCCAGGGCGTGGAAGGTCGTGGGCACGAGGCGGCGGCCGTCGAGAATGCGCCGTCCGAGCACGTCCGCGGCCAGGGTGAGGTTCCCGGTGACGGCCAGGGCCACCCCGCCCGAGAACGTGATCTGGTTCGGCAGCTTCGCCTTCGTGCCGAGGACGGGATCGCCGGCGAGCGTGCTGTCACCGTTCCACTCGTAGCCCACGGTGGCGTGCGGCGAGAACGTGCGGCCGGTCGACGACACGACCAGGAAGGGCTTCACGCCCCACGCGCCCGCCCCGAGGAGGTCCATCTCGTCTCCGCTCGGGAGGCGGCTGTCGACGCCGAGGCCCACGGCCACGGGTCCCGCGCTGGCCGCGCGCGCCTTGAGGCGAACCACGACGTCGCCGACGCCGCTCGCGCTTCCGGTCGATTCGAACGACTTCGTGTCGCCGAAGGCGCCACTGGCGTCGCGGAAGAAGTGGATCGCGGGATTGGCCGAGGTCCCGATGCGCCGCACGGTGGCGGTCGAGCGCACGCTGAGGTCCGTGGTGACCAGGGGCACCGCCACCGCCAGGTCCAGCCACGACGTGACGCCGAAGTTCAGGTACGTCGTGAGCTGGCTGACCGAGGCGTCGATCGCGTTGGTCGTGGTGACCACGTCGTCGCGTCCCCCCGGGGCGGGATTGTCGTGCGTGAACACCGCAGGCACGTCGTCGAGCCCGACTCCTTCCAGCTTGTCGAACGTGAACCGCTGGAAGTGGACGCCGACGCTGAGCTTGTGGCGTCCCACGGTGTCCGCGCGGTCAGCGAGGATGGGGCCGAAGCTCTTGGTCGATCGCGTGAACAGGCCCAGCCCCGGATCCAGCGTATAGGTGAAGCCGGAGGCGGGAGTGGGGATGGGAAGGCCGGTGAGCTGGCTGGCGATGGCCACGTTGAACTGCGTGAACTCCGCCTGGAAGGCGCTGTTGAAATGCGCGGAGTGGGTCTGCCCGTTGGGAAGCCGCGCTTCGCTGTCGACGACGAGCCCGGTCGGGCCGTAGAGGTGGGGAATCAGGAAGGCCAGCTTGTCGTCGCCTCGGCTGGCCGGTGCCGACACCAGCAGCGCGAAGGCAAGCGTACCGAGGACCCGGCGGCTCATGATGCTCACTCACTCTCCTCGGAGGGACGTCGTCTACAGCCGGGGAGCGTAACACTTCCCGGGGCGCGCGTGGTCCAAATAGCGCCGGGGGTGCGGGGGGTCACACCGGCAGGTATCAGCCGTTGACGGAGCGCATGGCCACGTCCGGGTAGCGGGCTCCCGCCGCCACTCCGTGCGGCGCGAGCTCGTCGATCCGCCGCAGGTCCTCTGCGGTCAACACGATGTCGGCCGCGGCCGCGTTTTCCTCGAGGTACTTGCGGCGCTTGGTACCGGGGATCGGCACGATATCCTCTCCCTGGGCGAGCACCCAGGCCAGGGCGAGCTGGGACGGCGTGCAGCGCTTTTGCTCCGCGATCTCCTCGATCCGGCGCACGAGGTCGAGGTTCTTCTGGAAGTTCTCGCCCTGGAACCGCGGCGAGTTGCGCCGATAGTCGTCCGCGGGCAGGTCTTCGGGACGGCGGAAGCGGCCGGTCAGGAACCCACGCCCGAGCGGGCTGTAGGCCACGAACCCGATGCCGAGGGCCCGGCAGGTGGGCAGGATGTCCTCCTCGGTCTCACGGCTCCAGAGCGAGTACTCGGTCTGCAGCGCGCTGATGGGATGAACGGCGTGCGCGCGCCGCAGCGTCGCCGGCGAGGCTTCCGACAACCCGAGGTGGCGCACCTTGCCCGCCGCGTGGAGCTCCGCCATCGCTCCCACCGTGTCCTCGATCGGCACCGTCCGGTCGACGCGGTGCTGGTAGTAGAGGTCGATGACGTCGACGCCGAGGCGGCGCAGCGAGCTCTCGCAGGCGACGCGGACGTAGTCGGGCTTGCCGGAGATTCCCTGGAAGCTGCCGTCCTCCCCGCGCACGTTCCCGAACTTGGTGGCGAGCACGACCTCGTCCCTTCGGCCCCGGATCGCGCGGCCCACGAGATCTTCGTTGGTGAAGGGGCCATACATGTCGGCGGTGTCGAGCAGGTCGATGCCCAGACCCATGGCGCGGTGAATGGTGGCGATCGACTCCGCCTCGTCACGACCGGCGTAGAACTCCGACATCCCCATGCAGCCGAGCCCCAGGGCCGACACCGTGAGCCCCTGCCCGAGCGTCCTCTTGCGCATCACTTTCCTCCGGGCGGTGAGGCGCCGCCTCCCTCAATTTGAGCACCGCTGGCCGCGTCGCGCCATGGCGAGGCGGCCGCGAGGGGCGCCGCCCGTCTGCGGCGGGGGGTTAGCGAAGCGCTCCTCCAGCTCAGCGACGGCGACGAGCAGGACGCGGAGGGCATGCTGGGATCCGCCCTGCGCAAGATGGACGAGTTCATGCCCCGCTTCCGCGGGCTCAACGTCGCCGCCCTGCGCGAGGACATGCAGCGGCTGCTCGTCGAGCTGCGCGAGTCGCGTGCGGGCAAGCGCGCGGAGCCGGTGCCGTCGCGTCTTCCGCGGCTGCGCGTCCTGCCGGAGTGAGCCGAGCGCGCCTCGTCGTCTTCGACCTCGACGGCACGCTCATCGACTCCAGCCGCGACCTGGCCGCCGCCGTCAATCGCGCGCTGCAGCGCACCTCGCCCGGCGTGGCGCGCCTGCCCGAGGACGTCGTGCGCTCGTTCATCGGAAGCGGCGCCCGCGTCCTGATCACGCGCAGCCTCGCCCAGGCCGGCGTGACGCGATCGGCCGACGAAGTCCTTCCCATCTTCCTCGAGGAGTACGGCCGCGGCCTCCTCGACGCGACCCGTCTCTACCCGGGGACGGCGGAAGCGCTCGACCGGCTGCGCTTCTGCCCGCTAGCCGTCCTCACCAACAAGCCCGGCGACATGAGCCGCGCCATCCTGGAGGGGCTCGGCGTCAAACATCGCTTCTTCCGGATCTACGGCGCCGGCGACGTCGAGGCGCGCAAACCGGACCCCGGCGGGCTGCGGCGGATCGCCGAGGAGGCCGAAGTGGACCCGCGGGCGGCGGTCATGGTCGGCGACTCCGGCATCGACGTCCAGACCGGACGCGCCGCGGGCGCGCTTACGGCTGGCGTCACTTATGGCTTCGATACCGGGAGCTTTCGCGACGACCCGCCCGATCTTCTCGTGAGGAGCCTCACGGAACTGGCGGACCGCCTGTCGTAGAGGCGGCCTCTGGCTTGTGCTACCCTTTGCCGGCCTTATAAGCGTCAGAATGGCGAATATTCTCGTCTGGGGCAAGACGCGCGACCTGATTTCCGGCGAGATCCCGGCCGGGATCGCGACGGAAGACGTGGAGACGCTGGCCGCCCTCCTGGCCGTCATCGAGGGCAAGGGCAGCGCCCTCGTGCTCGCCGACCCCGTGCGGCTCGAGGCCGAGAAGAGCGCTCTCGAAGCCTGGGTCCGCGGGGGGGGCAACCGGCGCGCCCTCATCGTCTCCGCCGCGGAAGCGGACGCCGCGGACGACCTCATCCGGCGCTTTCCCTTCCTCGACGACGTCCTCATCAAGCCCCTGACCCCGACCCGGTTGCGCCTGCGCCTCGACCGGACCCTGGACACGATCAACAGCCGCCGCGTGATCGAGCAGCTCGACGACGCGCTCGTCCGCAAGAGCCAGGAGCTGCACGAGCTGAACCACATCGGCGTCGCCCTCTCCGCGCAACGCGACATCGACAAGCTGCTCGAGCTGATCCTCTTGAAGTGCCGCGAGATCACCGCCGCCGACGCGGGCAGCCTCTACCTCGTCGAGCGGGGCAAGGATTCGGAGAGCCACTCGGACGACAAGCTCTGGTTCAAGCTCCCCCAGAACGACTCCGTGCCCGTGGGCAGCTTCGAGGAGTTCACCGTCCCCCTCTCTGAGGATTCGATCGCGGGCTACGCCGCCCTCTCCGGCCAGATCGTGAACGTGGCCGACGCCTACCACCTGCCCGTGGGCTCGACCTTCAAGGTGTCGCGCCGTTTCGACGAGGAGTCGGGCTATCGCACGAAGTCGATGCTGGTGGTGCCGATGCGCGACCACCAGAACATGGTCATCGGGGTCATCCAGCTCATCAACAAGAAGCGTGACGCCAAGGTGGTCCTGCAGCCGGTCCAGCTCGTCGAGGAGACGGTCATCCCCTTCACCTCCGTGGACGAGGAGCTCGTCACTTCCCTGGCCAGCCAGGCCGCCGTGGCCTTCGAGAACGCGCGCCTGATCCAGGACATCAAGGACCTGTTCGACTCGTTCGTGAAGGCCTCCGTCACCGCGATCGAGTCGCGGGATCCCACGACCTCCGGCCATTCCTCGCGGGTGGCCACCCTGACCGTCGGCATCGGGGAGAAGCTGGACGCGCTCGAGAGCGGTCCCTTCCGCGAGGTCCGCTTCACGCGCGACCAGCTCCAGGAGATCCGCTACGCGAGCCTCCTCCACGACTTCGGCAAGGTCGGCGTGCGCGAGAAGGTCCTGATCAAGGGCAAGAAGCTCTACGTCGGGGAGATGCTCCTCATCAAGCAGCGCTTCGCGTACATCAAGCGGACGCTGGAAGCGGAGCATACGCGCGCGAAGCTGGAGCAGATCCAATCCGGGCGGACCTCGCCGGACCTGCTCGCGGAGATGGATCGCGCCTACGAGACGCAGCGCGAGGAGGTCGACGCGCTGCTGCGGATGGTCGTGCAGGCGAACGAGCCCACCATCCTCGAGGAAGAGAGCTTCCGCGCCCTGATGGACCTGACCGGCCGCTCCTTCGCGGACGTGGAGGGAAGCCGCCAGCCCTTCCTCACTCCCAACGAGGTGGCGGCCCTGTCCATCCGCAAGGGCTCGCTCTCCGAGAAGGAGCGCCGCGAGATCGAGAGCCACGTCACGCACACCTTCCGTTTCCTCTCCGAGATCCCGTGGACGGGTGAGTTCCGCCGCGTCCCGGAGATTGCCTACGCCCACCACGAGAAGCTGGACGGGACGGGATATCCGCGACGGCTCAAGGCGGCCGAGATCCCGATCCAGTCGCGCATGATGGCCATCTCCGACATCTTCGACGCCCTCGTCGCCTGGGACCGTCCCTACAAGAAGGCCGTGCCCGTCGAGCGCGCCCTCGGCATCCTGCGCGACGAGTCCCAGACGGGGAAGCTGGACCGCCAGATCCTCGAAGTGTTCATCGACGCCAAGATCTACGAGAAGACGCTGCCGCGGGCGGGGGCGGAAGCGGCCGAAGTCGCGCGGTAGTCTGGCCGACACGCGCAAGGTCGTGTTCGTCGCGGCGGGGAGCCTGGCCGCGACGGGCGCGATCCTCGCCCTCGTATTCAGCCTCGCCGGATGGGCCTATCGCCATCGCGGCGTCTCCCTCCACGATGGACGGCTCCGTCGGGTCGTCGAGAAGCATCCGATGATGGGCCAGGTCTCGGAGGGGATACTTGCGGAGCCGGGGAACCGGGCCTTACCGACGCCCGCATCCGAAGAAGAGGTGCGGCGCCTGGCGGCCCGGTACCCTGGCGCCCGCGCGGACGCGATCGTCGCGAAGTGGCGCAAGTGGCGCGACATGCGCGCCTTCGATGCTCAGGACGCCGTCTACTTCCTCTTCTTCGACGACGCGGGCGCTCTCCAGGACTACGAGCTGGCCGGCAAGTGACCCGGGGGCAAATCGTGGGCCTGCGAGACTAGGCACGTACTCATCCCATGCGCGACTTCACCCGGTGGGACTGGTTCGCCGTCTGGGTCGCGATCATCGTCGGACTTTTCTGCCTATTGCACTGGTTGCGGCAAAGGCTGCCGCCACTACCGCCGCGTCGGCCGGGGCTATTCTTCCGCGTCGCTGCGTTAAGATCGAAGGATGCTCGCACCCGTGCCCACGCCGCTCGTCATCGCCCATCGTGGAGACTCCGCCCACCGCCCGGAGAACACCCTGGCCGCCTTCGCCTCCGCCCTGGAGATCGGAGCCGCCATCGCCGAGTTCGACGTCCACCTGACCCGCGACGGGGAGGTGGTCGTGATCCACGACGCCACCCTCGACCGTACGACCAACGGCCACGGCGCCGTGCGCAACATGACCCTGGCCGAGATACGGCGCCTCTCCGCCGGCTACCCCGCCCGCTTCGGCTCCACGTATCCCGGCGAGCGCGTTCCCACCCTCGGCGAAGTGCTCGGCCTGCTGCGCGAGCGCGCCCAGGCCATGATCGAGATCAAGCCGGACGCGGTCACCGACGACGCGGAGGGCGGCATCGAGGCGCACGTGGTGGAAGAGGTGCGCAAGGCAGGGATGCAGAAGGAGGTCGCGCTGATCTCGTTCGACCGCCGCGCCCTCATGCGCTGCCGCACCCTCGCTCCCGAGATCCTGCGCGGCCACCTCTTCGAGCGGGGCAAGGCCGGCGACATGCTGACGGGCGCGCGCGAGGTCGCCTCGGAGCTGGTCATGCCCGAGAAGCGGCTGCTCTCGGACGAGTTGCGCGACCGCGCGCGCGAGGCCGGGGTGAAGGTGGCGACCTGGGTGGTGGACGACATCGAGGAGCTGCGCAGGCTGATGCGGTTCGAGCTCTACGGCGTCGGCTCCAACCGGCCGGGCGAGATGCTGGAGGCGCTCCAGTCGCTCTGAGGGGCGCGGCCGCGCCTACCCGTGCAGGGGATGCACGACCAGGCCGGACGGGAGCTTGGGATGGAAGAACGTGCTCTTCGCGGGCATGGACTCGCGCGCGTCCGCGACGTCCACGATCTGCGCGACCGGCGTCGGACGCATGATCACGGCCAGCTTGCACTTCCCGGCCTTCAGCTCCTCCTCGACCTCGCGCATCGAGTGGGCATAGCGCACGGCGTCCTCCGGCACCTTCAGGAGGCGCGACAGCACGGCCTGGTGCAGGAAGAACGTGTCGAGGGCGCGCAGGCTGGGCGGCGCGTCCGCGGGCAGCAGCGCCCCCGCTTCCGCCCGCGCCTGGGCCACGAGGCCGGCCCCGCTCGGGTCCACGAGGCCGAAGGCGTATGCCGCCTTTGACTGCGCGGCCTTCTTCGCGGCCGCGGCCGCTCCCTTCGCGTCGGTCACGTCGAACTGCGCGCTCAAGGCCCGGCGTGCCTCGTCGATCGAAGGCCCGCGGTCCAGGAGCCGGTGGTACGGCAGCACGACCAGCCCCGGCGCCTCCATCGGCGTGAAGTAGCCGAGGGTCCAGGCGGCCTCCGAACCCAATTCGTGGTGATAGCGCTGGGCGGTGGCCCAGCGGTGGTGGCCGTCGGCGATGTACGCCTTCTCGGATCCGATCGCGCTCTGCAAAGCGGAGACGGCGGCGCCGTCGCGGATGCGCCAGACGCGATGGGCGACACCCCCGTCGTCGGTGTACTGGAAGTCGGGCGGAGTGCGGGCGACCGCTTCCGCCTGCTTCTGGAAAGACCCCTGGCGGTCGGAGAACATCATGAAGATGGGGCTGAAGTTCGCGCGCGTGGCCTTGAGCAGCTTGTAGCGGTCCTCCTTCGCGGCCTTGCGCGTGTGCTCGTGCGGCAGCACGCGCCCGCGCGCGTTGTCCTCGACGCGGAAGCGCGCGAGCAGGCCGAAGCGCTTGTGCGCGCGTCCGAAGGCCTCGAAGGCCTGCTCCACGAGGTAGAGGGCCGGCTCGGCATCGGGAGCGAGCAGGCCCGCGGCCACCCAGCCGCGGAAGGTCGCGCCGGCCTCGTCGTAGGCGCCGTCTCCCGCCGTCCGGTTCAGCACGACGCGCACGATGTTGCGCGGATCCCGCGCGTACAGCTCCTCCTGGTAGGCGGGCGTGATGACGTCGTAGGGCGGGGCGAGGACCTTCGCGAGGTCGGCGTCGGGCAGGCGATAGCGCAGTCCACGGAACGGCTGGATGTCGGGCAAGGAATGCCTCCGGGTGTCGTTCTCAGGATACCGAGGAGGCCGGCCCCGTGTAATCGACCTTGTAGGCGAGCCGCGCCGTACCCATCCGGACCTCGTCGCCCGTCTTGAGGAGGCCCGTCTCGATGCGCTTGCCGTTGATGTAGCTCCCGTTGCGGCTCTTGAGGTCCACGATGACGTAGCCTTCCGGCGACCGGTCGATGCGCGCGTGGAAGGACGAGACCTTCGGGTCGGAGATCACGATGTCGTTGTTGCGATGGCGTCCGATGGTGTAGGCGTCGCGGGTGAGGGGGAAGGACGTCTCGCCCTCGCCGGTGACGAGCACGAGGCGGGAAGACACCACCTGCTTGCGGTTGGACATGTACGGCCCGGCCTTGGGGGAGACGATCTCCTTGGTGTCGTCGCCTTCCGCCTTGGGCGGGCGCGTCCCGCCGTCCTGGAACTGCACGGACACCCCGGAGGCGGCGGGGGGCGGGACGGCCTTGCCGTCCTGGAACTTGCTCGTCGAGATGCCGCCCGGCGCGGCGGCCGGAACCGGCGTCTCGTCCTCCGGCGGGTTCACGATGGCCACGAACTTGGCCTTCACGAGGTGGTGCAGGATCAGGAGGGTGGACGGCTCGTCGGGATTGCCGGCCAGACGGCAGATCTCGCTGAGGCTGCGCCGGCCGTCGACGAGGAAGTACACCTTCCATTCGTCGGGGGTCATGGTGACGCTGTGCTTGACCTTCTCCGGGTTCGTCACCGCCTCCACCGACATGTTGAGGTCGGGGAACACCTCGGAGAGCCGGCTGCGCTCGTCGAGGCGGCGGCTGCCCTCCATGAGCAGGTTCTGCAGGTCCATCTCCAGCGTCACCGCGGTGGCGGGTGGCGTCACCTTCTCCCAGAACGTGAACAGGCCTTCGCGCCAGGTGAAGGTGTCGAAGATGACCTCGGAGACCTGGACCTTCAGGAACGAGGCCAGCTCGGACTCGCTCACGAGCTTGTCGGCCAAGAGGGCGCTGCCGATGCGCCAGCGGCCGGAGCGGGGCTTGTTGACCGCGCGGTCGATGGTGTCCCTGGTGACCTTGCGCAGCCGCACGAGCATCGCCCCGAGGTGCAGGTCCTCCTTGGTGGACGAGGCGTAGACGGGGTTGCCGTCGCGGAAGAAGAGCTTGGTCTCCTGGTCGAGCTTCTCCAGCGCGAGGACGCCCGTCCGGCGGCCCATGTTGAGGAAGGTCAGCACGTCCGGCACGTCCAGCCGCCCGAGGTCGCCCTCGAGGATCTTGTGCATGGCCCCTTTTGGGCGGATTCTAGCATCCGGGCGCCTGTGCTATTGTGATATCCCCCGCCGCACGGGGACCCACGCGAAGCTCCATCTTGCCGTTCCTCAGGCGCGCTTCCCTCGGTTGGAGGAGAGCATGACCACGTTCAAGGAGATGATCGGCCGCGTCCGCTCCGAGATCCGGGAGATCTCGCCCGCCGACGCCCGCGCCCGCGCCAAGGACGCGGTCGTGATCGACGTGCGCGAGGCCGACGAATGGGCCCAGGGCCACGTCCCCGGCGCCGTCTTCGTCCCCCGCGGTTTCCTGGAGCCCCGCATCGAGGACAAGGTGCCGGACCGCGGCCAGGAGGTCATCCTCTATTGCGCGGGCGGCACCCGCTCCGCCCTGGCCGCGCGGAGCCTGCAAGACCTCGGCTACACGAACGTGTCCTCGATGGCGGGCGGGTTCGGGAAATGGAAGGAGGCCGGCTTCCCGATCCAGATGCCGGTGACCCTGACCCCGGAGCAGAAGCAGCGCTACAGCCGCCATCTCCTCGTGCCCGAAGTCGGGGAGGCGGGGCAGGCGAAGCTGCTGGCGTCGAAGGCGCTGCTGGTGGGCGCGGGCGGCCTGGGGTCGCCGGCCGGCCTCTACCTGGCCGCGGCCGGCGTCGGCACCATCGGCGTCATCGACTCCGACGTGGTGGACCTCTCGAACCTGCAGCGGCAGATCCTGCACACGAACGATTCCGTCGGCAAGCCGAAGACGGAGTCCGCGGAGCGGACGCTGCGCGCGCTGAACCCCGACGTGAAGGTCATCCGGCACGACCTGCGCCTCGACTCCGGCAACGTCATGGACGTGATCGCGCCCTACGACGTCATCCTCGACGGATCCGACAACTTCAGCACCAAGTACCTCGTCAACGACGCGGCGGTGCTCGCGAACAAGCCGAACCTGTACGGTTCGATCTTCCGCTTCGACGGCCAGGCCTCGACGTTCGTGCCGCGCCAGGGCCCGTGCTACCGCTGCCTCTTTCCGGAGCCGACGCCGACGGAGCTGGCCCCGTCCTGCGACGAGGCGGGCGTCCTCGGAGTCCTCCCCGGCATCATCGGCGTGGTGCAGGCCACGGAGGCGGTCAAGCTGATCCTCGGCAAGGGCCGGCCCCTCATCGGGCGGCTGCTCACCTACGACGCGCTCGAGATGTCGTTCCAGGAGTACAAGGTGCGCCGCGACCCCAACTGCGCGGTCTGCGGCGACCATCCGACCATCCGCGAGGTCACCGACCTCGAATGGTCGTGCCACTTCGAGCCGCGGTCGCCGCGCCCCGCGGCCGTTTCGTGAGCCGGGTCCTGACCGCCGTCCCCGTCCTCGAGTCGATCCTCGACGCGATCGGGAACACGCCTCTCCTGCGCCTGGGACTGGCCGGGCTTCCTCCCGGGGCCGAGGTCTGGGGCAAGTGCGAGTGGTTCAACCCGGGCGGCTCGGTCAAGGACCGCACGGCCCTCTCCCTGGTGACGGAGGGCGAGAAGAGCGGCGCGCTCACTCGGAGCAAGGTGATCGCCGATTCATCGTCCGGCAACACCGCGGTCGGCCTGGCCCTGGTCGGGCGCGCGAAGGGATACGCGGTCGAGCTGTACATGCCCGGCAGCGTCAACCCCGAGCGGCAGGCGCTGTGCCGGGCCTACGGGGCGCAGGTCGTGTTCACCGATCCCCTGCTCGGCTCCGACGGCGCGCTGGAGGAGGTGCGGCGCCGCGTCGCCAAAGGTCCCGACCGCTACTTCTACGCCGACCAGTACCGCAGCGCCGCCAACCCGCTCGCGCATTACCGGACGACGGGACCGGAGATCTGGGAGCAGACGGGCGGGCGGATCACGCACTTCGTGGCCGGGCTCGGCACCACGGGCACGATCGTGGGCACCGCGCGCTACCTGCACGAGAGGAGCCGCCGCGTACGCGTGGTGGCCGTGGAGCCGGACCACGAGATGCACGGCCTGGAAGGGCTCAAGCACTTGCCCAGCGCGATCGTGCCCGAGATCTACGATCCCCGCGCGCACGACGACAAGGTCACGGCCTCGACCGAAGCCGCCTATGCGATGTGCGCGCAGGTTCTCCACGATCATGGCCTGCTCGTCGGGCATTCGGCAGGCGCGGCGCTGTGGGCCGCGCGCGAGGTCGCGAAGGCGGCGCCCTCCTCCGTCGTCGTCGCGCTGCTTCCCGACGGCGGCGAGCGCTACCTGGGCGTGCGGCCCGCGCTTTGAAGATCCCGCGCCCGGAGGCGGACGCCATCGCCGCCCACGCGCGGTCGGGCTATCCGCACGAGATCTGCGGCGTGCTGGTGGGCACGGCGCGCGACGGTGTGGTGCGGGTGGCGCGGGCGGTGTCGGTGGCCAACCGGGAGAGGGAGCGGCCGGCCGTGCGCTATCAGATCGCGCCCGAGGACCTCATCGCCGTGCAGCGCTCCGTGCGCGCGGAAGGCCTCGACATCGTGGGCTACTACCACAGCCATCCCGACCATCCGGCGCGCCCGTCCGAGACGGACCGACGCATCGCGGCGGAGGGCCTGTCCGACGGCGTGGTGCACGTCGTCTGCGGGGTGGCCGGAGGACGCGACACCGTCGCCACGGCGTGGGTCTTCCGCGATGCGGACCAGGCGTTCGAAGAGGAGCCCTTCGACATCGAGTAGGGTCAGGAGGGCTAACGGACGGGAACGGAGACGGAGACGGAGACGGGGCAAAGGCTACGTAGAGCCCGGCGGCGCCGCGGAGCGGCGGCGACGGGCGAGGGGGGTTTCAGGGGGGGCCGCGAACACCCATCGTAATCCTGTGTGAGTGCCCCCCCTGACTGAATAAGCCCAAGAAAGGACAATCATGCCGGTGAAGGTGCAGATCCCCGCGCCCCTGCGCGGGCTGACCGCGGGAGCGGCGGAAGTGGAGGTGGACGCCTCGAACGTCCAGGGCGTGATCGACGCGCTGGAGGGCAAGTACAAGGGCGTGAAGTCCCGCCTCTGTGACGAGGACGGCCGGTTGCGCAGCTACGTCCGCGTCTTCGTCAACGGCGAGGACGCCCGCGGCCTGGGCGACGCCAAGGCGCCCCTCAAGCCGGGCGACAGCGTCTCGATCGTGCCGGCGATCGCGGGGGGCGGGTAGGGGCAGGGCTCAGCTCGCGACGCGAGTTCCGGGCAGGCCGCGCCGGGCCAGACGAGCAGCCGGGCGCGCGCTCCTCTTCCTGATGCCGCCGCTCGCGGCGGCAACCGCGGGAAACGCGGACAGGAGCAGCGCCGCCACCAGGGCCCCGCGATACCAGAGGGGAAGCCAGGTGCCGTGGCTGAAGCCGCGCGCCCAGGCCGCGGCGCCGATGGCGACGAGGCCGGCCGCGGGAAGGAGGGCGAGGCCCCACGCGGGCCGGCGCGGGGAGAGGCCGCTCACGAGCACGGGCAGACCGAGGACCCACAGCGCGGGCAGCGGATCCACCCACACGAGCACGGCGAAGACGGCGGACAGGGCCGCGCGTGCGGCGAGCCGGCGCCCGCCACTCCCCCATCCATGGACGAGCCCGGGCAACAGCGCGGCCACACCGGCCAGCAGCAGGATCGATCGCGGGGCCACGTAACCCAGCGCGGAGAACCAGTCCGCGTCCGTATCGCGCCGGATGGGGGCGCGCCCGACCTCGTCCACCGCTCCGCGCACGGCTTCGCCCATGCGTCCGAGCGCCGCCGCGTCCAGGTGGTCCGCGGTGTCGCCGGGCTTGTGGTACCAGGGATAGAACGCGCTCAGCGACGAGTCGGACACGAACACCGCGGGCACTCCCGCCTGCAGGAAGGAGAGGTCGTCGCCGTAGTGGTTGACGCGGAACGTACGCACGGCGGGCTGGTACAGCCACGAGAGCCACGGATCGCCGACGCGCAGCGGGGCGCCCGCTCCGCGTGCGCCGGAGAGCGCGGATGCGACCAGCCAGCCCGGAGCGATGACGGGCCGGCCCGGCCGCAGGGGATCCGCGTAGGCGACGGGGTGCAGGACGGGCGTCCCCCCGCTCCAGCCGCTCATCTCGACGACGAAAGCGGCCACGACCTCGCGCGCCTGCGGGCCCAGGCTGCGCACGTACGCGCGCGAGCCCGTGGTCGTCCCCATCCCCGTCGACCAGGCCTCTTCGCCGTCCCAGGAGGCGAACACGATCGTGCGCGGCGGAGGCGGACGGCGGGCCATGACGCGGGCCACCTCGATCATCACGCCCACGCCGCCCCCGTCGTCGTAGGCGCCGGGAGCGTCGGGCGCGGTGTCATGGTGCGCGCCTACGACCACGATGCCGGGCCCGGCGCCCTTGAGGACGGCCACGACGTTCACGCCGCGCACTCCCTTGACCTCGAAGTCTTCCTGGCGCACCTCGGACAGCCCGGCGCCGCGGAGCTGCGCGGCCACGTAGGCGGCGGCGGCGCGCGCGCGCGGCGAGCCCCAGGGATGCGGGCCCAGGGAGGCGAGGGCGCTCGCGTGCCGGAGGGCGGCGTTTCCGTCGACGGCGGCGCCGCCAGCGGTCGCGGCGGCGAGGACGAGGCCGGCCAGAGGGATCATCGGCGCCGCGGATTATAGAGGCGAGGCAGGCC
>WNFI01591183.1_pt1 | contig 26082 bp, 29 predicted proteins | sample 5400471 | NCBI WGS metagenome assembly WNFI01 (sample SAMN13153348, study PRJNA577476) | soil metagenome | isolation source: 100 cm saprolite on Douglas fir-dominated hillslope | place: USA:California | collected 2013-09-17 | reverse complement strand
CACCGCGACTACGAGAAAGTGATGCGCGACGTCGAGGAGTACTCCGAGGCGCGCGTCTTGCTCGAGGAGCAGATCCGCAACCGCGAGGCCGCGATCATGACGCTGCATGGAGACGCGCGCATCCTGCAGAAGGCGAAGCAACAGCTCGACGAAGCGCTCGCGCAACGCGAGGCCACCATCGACGCCCTGAACGCCGAGCTGCACGCGCGCAACCTGGCGCTCACCGAGCGCGACCACGAGATCAACCGGCGCCGCGGCTGGCGCTGGTTGCTGAAGCTCCCGCTCATTCGCCTGGGCCTTCTAAAGGAATGAATATTCCCTCGCCTATAATCAGGGGATGAATCCCCGCCTGGGACTGCTGCAGCCCTATCCCTTCGAACGACTGCGCGTCCTGCTCGCGGGAGCCACGCCTCCCGCCGATCTTCGTCCCATCAGCCTCGGCCTGGGCGAGCCGCAACATCCCACGCCCGCGCTCATCAAGGACGCGCTCGCCGCCAACCTGGGAACGCTTTCGCGCTACCCGGTCACCCTGGGACTTCCGGAGCTGCGAGCGGCGATGGCCGAATGGATCGCGCGCCGCCACGGCTTGGGCAAGCTCGATCCCGCGACCCAGGTGATTCCCGTCAGCGGCAGCCGCGAGGCGCTCTTCTCCATCGCGCAGACAGTGCTCGATCCGGCCGAGAGCGATGCGCTCGTGGTCTGCCCCAATCCCTTCTATCAGATCTACGAAGGCGCGGTGCTCCTGGGGGGAGCCAAGCCGTATTTCGTGAATTCGCTCGCCGCGAATGGCTTGCGCCCCGATTGGGACGCGGTTCCCGACGAGACCTGGAAGCGCACGCGCCTCTTGTTCGCCTGCTCGCCCGGCAATCCCACCGGACGCGTGATGACGCTCGCGGAATGGAAGCGGCTCTTCGAGCTCTCCGACCGGCACGGCTTCACGATCGCCTCCGACGAGTGCTACAGCGAGATCTATTTCGATGAGGCCAGGGCGCCGCTGGGCGCGCTCGCCGCGGCGAAGGCCCTCGGCCGCGAGGGCTTTCCCCGCCTGATCGTGCTGGGGTCGCTGTCGAAGCGATCGAGCGCTCCGGGGCTGCGCTCGGGCTTCGCCGCCGGCGACGCGAAGATCCTCGAGCGCTTCGTGCTCTATCGCACCTACCATGGCACGCAGATGAGCAATGCCGTGCAGCACGCCTCGATCGCCGCGTGGACGGACGAGGCGCACGTCATCGAGAACCGCCGTCTCTACCGCGAAACGTTCGCGGCTTTCCACGCGCGTGTGCACCCGGTGCTGCCGCTCGCCATGCCCGATGCCGCGTTCTATTTCTGGGCCGACGTGGGGGAAGACGACACCGCTTTCGCGCGCGAGCTCTTCGCGGCGACCCACGTAACCGTGCTTCCGGGCAGCTACATCTCGCGCGAGGCGCACGGCGTGAATCCCGGCCGCGGGTTCGTGCGCATGGCCCTCGTCTCGACGGTGCAGGACGCGATCGAGGCCGCGCATCGCATCCACGGCTTCATCGCGCATCGAACGGCCGCGGCACGGCCGGCGCGCAGGGCCGTCTGATGGACTCCGCGACGGCGCTGCAAGCGGCGATCGACGGCGCCTTCGAGCGCCGTGCGGAGATCTCCGCCGCCCACCAGTGGGTGAAGAAAGCGGTGCTGCTTTCGTTCCGGCTGCGCGACAACGAGATCATGCAGGGCGGCTACACGCACTATTTCGACAAGGTCGATTCCAAGTTCGCGCGCTACTCGCAGGAAGATTTCGCCGCGGGCGGCTACCGCGTGGTGCCGCCGGCCACGGTGCGCCACGGCGCCTTCATCGCGAAGAACGTGATTCTCATGCCCTCCTTCGTGAACATCGGCGCCTATGTCGACGAGGGGACCATGGTCGACACCTGGGCCACGGTGGGCTCGTGCGCGCAGATCGGCAAGAACGTGCACCTCTCCGGAGGGGTGGGCATCGGCGGGGTGCTCGAGCCGCTGCAGGCCAATCCCACCGTCATCGAGGACCATTGCTTCATCGGTGCCCGCAGCGAGGTGGTCGAGGGGGTGATCGTCGGAGAGGGCTCGGTGGTCTCGATGGGGGTCTATATCGGCCAGAGCACGAAGATCTACAACCGGGCCACCGGGGAAGTCTCCTACGGGCGCATTCCGCCCGGCTCCGTAGTCGTATCGGGCAACTTGCCCGGGGGAGATGGCCGGTATAGTCTCTATTGCGCGGTCATCATCAAGCAGGTCGACGCCAAGACCCGTGCCAAAACGGGCATCAACGAGTTGCTGAGGGGCGATTAACCGGGAGGCGCACGAAAAATGTTCATCGAAAAGCTGCTCCAGATCATGGCCGAGAAGAAGGCCTCCGACATCTTCATCTCGGCGGGCTCTCCGATCAGCATCAAGATCCAGGGCAACATCATGCCCGTCAATCCGCAGCCGGTGGACGCGGAGATGACGAAGAAGATCGCCTACGAGATGCTCACGCCCAAGCAGATCGAGACCTTCGAGCGCGACCAGGAGCTCAACTTCTCCAAGCCGATGGCGGGCCTGGGCAACTTCCGCGTGAACTTCTTCTGGCAGAAGGGCGCGGTATCCGGAGTCATCCGCTACGTCAGCTCCGACATTCCGAAGATCGCCGACCTCAGCCTGCCGCAGGTGCTCTCCACGCTGGTGATGGAGAAGCGCGGCCTGATTCTGGTGGTCGGTGCGACCGGCTCGGGCAAGTCGACGACCCTCGCCTCGATGCTCGACTTCCGCAACGGGACCTCCACGGGACACATCCTCACCATCGAGGACCCGGTCGAATACGTGTTCCTGCCCAAGAAATCGATCTTCAACCAGCGCGAGGTGGGCAACGACACGAGATCGTTCCACGACGCGCTGCGCAACGCCATGCCGATGCTGCTGCAGGACCTCTCGGTGTCGCTGAAGGCGGTCATCTCGCAGCGCCTCATCAAGACCATCGACGGCAAGCGCACGCCCGCGGTGGAAGTGCTCCTTAACACGCGCAACATCCAGGAGCTGATCGAAAAAGGCGAGATCAACGAGATCAAGGAGGCGATGGAGAAGAGCATGTCGCCCGGATCGCAGACCTTCGAGCAGGATCTCTTCCGCCTCGTGCGCCAGGGCAAGATCTCGGTCGACGAGGCGCTCGGCAACGCCGACTCGGCCACCAACCTGGGCCTGCTGCTCGGCAACTCGGGAATCATGCCGGCGATGGCGGAGAAGGCGAAGATGCCGGGTGCGACGCGCAGCGAGCCTTCGCCCTTCGGCGGAATCGAGATCTCCGAAGAGTCCGAAGAACGCCTGTAATAGTGAAAAGCATCGAGGAAAACCTCACCCAGTACGCGGCATACCATCGCGACCGCCGCAATATCGCAACGCACTTCGCCGGCGTTCCGATGATCGTCTTCGCGATCATCCTCGCGCTCGCCACCGCGGTCGTCCACGTGGCGGACGTGGCGATCACGATGGCCGCGGTCGCGTCGATCGCCATGTGCGCCTACTACTTTCGTCTCGACCGGGTCTTCGGCCTCACCGTGGCGGTGGTGCTGTTCGCGATGTGCGCCGCGGCGAGCGAGATCACGGCGCGAACCTCCACGGGTGCGGCGCTCGCGTGGGCCGCCGGAATCTTCACGGCCGGCTGGGCGCTGCAATTCCTCGGCCACAAGTTCGAGGGCATGAAGCCGGCCTTCTTCGACGACGTGATGCAGCTCATCATCGGGCCGCTCTTCGTCTGCGCGGAAGTCTTCTTTCTCCTGGGGGCGAAGCCGCAGCTGCGCCGCTACATCGAGGAGCGCGTCGGCCCGACCGTGGCGCGACGCTACGCCGCCGCACCGACCGAAGACGATCGCGCGACCAACTGAAGAAGTGACGGTTCGGTCGCTTCTCGCGTATGGCATCGAGCGATTCGAGAGTTCCGGTATCTCCTACGGCCATGGCACCACCAACGCGCTGGATGAGGCGGCGTGGCTCATCCTCCATGCCCTCGGCCTGCCGCCCGCACAGCTCGATGCGCACCTCGATCGCCCGCTCACCGCGTCGCAATCCCGCACGGCGAAAGCACTTCTCGACAAGCGCGTGCGCACGCGCAAGCCCGCGGCGTACTTGATCCACGAAGCGTGGCTGGGTCCGTATCGCTTCTACGTCGATGAGCGCGTCATCGTTCCGCGTTCCTATATCGCCGAGCTGCTTCGTGGGGACAGACCACTTGTTCCTCTCCTTGGGACAAGTGGTCTGTCCCCGGTTTCCATCCTCGACCTTTGCACGGGCTCGGGCTGCCTCGCGATTCTCGCCGCCCTGAAGTACCCGCAGGCCCGGGTGGATGCCGCGGATCTTTCCGCCGCGGCGCTCGAGGTCGCGAAGCGCAACGTTTCCGACTACAAGCTCGCGCGACGCGTGCGGTTGGTGAAATCGGATCTTTTCTCCGCGCTCGGCGGCCGCGCCTACGACCTCATCGTCTCCAATCCGCCGTACGTGAAGGCAGCCTCGATGAGGAAGCTGCCCGACGAATATCGCAAGGAACCGGCGATGGCGCTCGCGAGCGGCGCCGACGGGCTCGACCACACGCGCGTGATCCTCGCCGAAGCGCGCCGGCACCTGAATCCGGGCGGACGCCTGGTGGTGGAGATCGGCCATAACCGCAAGGCGCTCGAGCGCGCGTATCCGAAGCTTCCTTTCGAGTGGCCGAAAACGAGCGGCGGCGCGGGCTACGTGTTCGCGTTGCGAAGGCAGTTCCCGGGCTGATTCCGGCGCCTGCGTGCTATCATTTTTCGATGGCGAATCAACTCGAAAAAAGCCTCGCCGACGGGCGCGAGGTCGACACCGCTCTCATCCGGGAAATCGCGAGCCTGATCGTGTCCGCGTTGAACCTCGACATCGCCGCAGCCGAGATCGATCCCGCCGCGCCGCTCTATCGGGAGGGTCTGGGCCTGGATTCCATCGACATCCTCGAGGTCGCGCTCGTGGTGTCCAAGCGCTACGGCTTAAAGCTGAGGGACGACGACCGGGACAACGTGCGCATCTTCCGCTCCCTCGCGAGCCTCGCCGCCCACGTCGCGGAGCGGAGAACGAAGTGACGCCCGAGCGGCGCAAGCGTACCGCGGTCGCGCTCGCGCTGATCGTGTCCGCGGCCTTCGCGGTCCTGGCGCACTTCGCCATCGTGGACAGCCTCACGCCCACCATGGGCGCGCTTCTCTCGCTGCTGCCCGCGGCCATTCTCGCGCTCTGGATGGCGCGCCGCTCGCGCCGGCGCGAGGCCGCGCTCGCCGTCCTCACCCTCGCCGCGCTCGCGATCTGGCTGGGGTGGGGCACGCTCGAGCGCAATTTCCCCAGCGTGTTCTTCATCGAGCACGCGGGCGCCAATATCGCGCTCGCCGTCGTCTTCGGGCGTACGCTGGTCGGTACGCGCGAACCGTTGTGCACGCGCTTCGCGCGATTGCTGCATGGCGCGCTGCCTCCGGAAGTCGTGCGCTACACGCGCGGGGTCACGCTCGCCTGGACGGTTTTTTTCGCGTCTCTCTTCACGCTCTCCTGCGCCCTCTACCTCGGGCGCTTCCTCGCCGCCTGGTCGATCCTCGCCAACATCGCGAGCCCGATCCTCGTGGCGGCGATGTTCGTCGCCGAGTACGCGGTGCGCCATCGCGTCCTGCCGCAATGGGAGCGCGTGGGAGTGCTGGGCGGCATCCGCGCGTTCTCGCGGCACTTCGGGACGGCGCGGGCCGAAGCGCCGCGCTGAGGGCCGAGATCGCGATGTCCTCCCCGGCGCCGCGACGCTCCAACGCCCTGCGGCTCTACCCGCTCATCGCGCACGCGGGCGCGGATGCGATCGCGGCATATCGGCGCGGCGAGCCGGTCACCGCGGCGCAGTTCCTGCGCGATGCGAAGCGAATCGCGGCTGCATTGCCCGATCGCCGGCACATTCTCAACTTCTGCGCCGACCGCTATCGCTTCGCGGCCGTGCTGTGCGCGGCCATCGTGCGCGGGCAGGTGACGCTGCTCCCGCCCACGACCACGCCCAACGTGATCCGCGCCATGCGCGAGTTCGCGCCCGACGTGTACTTCATCTCCGACGATCCCGAGTCGCAGGCCGATCTCCCGCGTTTCGACTTGCCCGCCGATGTCGAGCCTGGCGCGACCGCGCCCTTCGATATTCCCGGAATCGCCGCGGACCAAGTCGTCGCGTGCGTCTTTACCTCGGGCTCCACGGGCGAGCCGCAGCCGAATTTCAAGACTTGGGGCGGGCTCGTGCTCGACACGCGCGCAGAAGCCAAGCGCCTGGCGATCGGGCCGGGGCACACGATCCTCGGCACCGTGCCGCCGCAGCACATGTATGGCTTGGAGTCGACCGTGCTCCTGCCGCTCCTGGGCGGCGCGACGCTCACCGCGGAGCACCTCTACTATCCTGCGGACATCGACGCGGCAATCCGGCGTGCGCCCGCGCCGCGCATCATGTTCACCACCCCCTTTCACCTGCGCGCTTGGCTCGAAGGCGGCGACGCTGCGCGCATCGAGACGCTGGTGTCGGCCACCGCACCCTTGTCGGTGGGCCTCGCTCGCGAAGCCGAGGAGCGCACCGGGGCCGCGCTCTTCGAAATCTACGGCTGCACGGAAGCCGGGCAGATCGCCACGCGCCGCACCACGCAGTCCCCCGAATGGGAAGCGTTCGACGGCGTACGCGTGTGGAACGAAGCCGAGCAGGCGATGGTCGCGGGCGGGCACATCGAGCGGCCGACGCCGTTGATGGACGTGATCGAGGCGCGCGGCGGCCGCCGGCACTTCCTCCTGCACGGGCGCATCGCGGACTTGGTGAACATCGCGGGCAAGCGCAATTCGATCGGCTACCTCGACCACCAGCTCACCGCGATTCCCGGAGTGCTCGACGGCGCGTTCTTCCTGCCCGACGAAAGCGAGCCCGACGGCGTGACGCGCCTCGTGGCCTTCGCGGTCGCGCCGGCGCTCACCGCCGCGGCGATCCTCGCCGCATTGCGAGAGCGCATTGACGCGGCCTTCATGCCCCGCCCCCTGGTTCTCGTCGAACGCCTCCCGCGCCAGCTCACCGGCAAGCTCCCCCGCGAGGCGTTGCGGGCACTGGCGCAGAACGCGCGGAGAAAGACGTGAACATCGCGCCCGACCATCCCGCCTTCGAGGGTCATTTCCCGGGACGGCCCATCCTGCCCGCCGTCGTGATCCTCGCGGAGGCGCTCGCGGCGGTCGAGTCCGCGACGGGGCGCCCGGCGCACGAATGGACCCTCGCCCACGCGAAATTCCTGGCCCCCGTCGTACCGGGCACACCGCTCGCTCTTTCGCAGAAGGCCACCGCGTCGGGCATCCGTTTCGAAATCCGCTCCTCGGAAGGCGTCGTCGCTCACGGCGTGCTCGCGCCGCGGCAAGACGCGTGAACGCCACGACGAACCCCAACGCAGAGTGGGCGAGGCGCTCCGAGCGCGGCAGCCTTCCGCTGCTGCGATTCATGGTGTGGGCCTCGCTCGCGCTGGGCCGTGGACTCTCGCGCGGGATGCTGCGCATCATAGCCGTGTACTTCCTCGCCTCCGGCGGCGCGGCGCGCCGCGCGGCGCGCGAATTCCTCGCGCGGGCCCTGGGCCGCGCGCCCACGCTCGCCGAGCAGTACGAGCTCTTCTTCAACTTCGCCGCCACGGTCCACGATCGCGTGTACTTCCTCAAGGACCGCTTCGACCTCTTCCAGATCGAGGTGCATGGCGCCGAGCTCTTCGATGACGACGGAGCCCTGCTGATGGGCGCTCACCTGGGCAGCTTCGAGGTCATGCGCGCGTGCGGGCGCCACATGGGCCAACGCCAGGTCGTCATGGCGATGTACGAGGAGAACGCGCGCCGCATCAACACCGTGCTCGCCGCGATCGACCCCGCCGCCGCCCGCGACATCGTATCGATGGGGCGCGCGGATTCGATGCTGGAGCTCGCCGCGCGCCTCGACGCAGGAGCTCTCGTGGGAGTCCTCGCCGATCGCACGCTGGGCGGCGAGCCGGTGACGACGGTCGCCTTTCTCGGCGAGCCCGCGCCGTGGCCCACCGGCCCGATGCGCATGGCGGCGGCGCTGCGCCGGCGCGTGATCTTCATGGTGGGCCTGTACCGCGGCGGCAACCGCTACGAGATCCGCTTCGAGCCGCTCGCGGATTTCAGCGGCGTCGAAGGGCTCGCGCGCGGCGAGCGCGAGCAGCGCATCGAAGAGGCGATCGCCGCGTACGCGTCGCGCATCGAGCACTACGCGCGCGAAGCGCCCGGCAACTGGTTCAACTTCCACGACTTCTGGAGCCGCGCCGCGTGAGGCGCGCGCTGTGGCTCGCCGGTCTGTGTCTCGCGGCATCGGCCGCGCCGGCCGCGGACTGGGACGTGCGCACGCTCTTCGAGCGCCTCGCGATGGAACGCCCCGCGCGCGCCGCGTTCCAGGAGCGCAAATTCCTTTCACTGCTCGACAAGCCCGTCGATTCGAGCGGCGAGCTCGAGTTCACGCCTCCCGACCGCCTCGAGAAGCGCACTACCGCGCCGAAGCCGGAGGCGGTCGTGGTGGATCGCGAGCACGTCACGCTCGAGCGCGCCGGCAAGCGCCACACGCTGCGGCTGCGCGAGAACCCGGCGGTCGCGGTGCTGGTGGAAAGCATTCGCGGCACGCTCGCCGGCGACCTCGCCTCCCTCACCAGGACGTACTCGCTGGCATTGGACGGCAACCCCGCAAAATGGCGCCTTGTGCTGCGCCCGCTCGACCCGTCGCTCGCCACGCTTGTCGAGCGTATCGAGATCGGCGGCTCGCAGGCGCAGGTGCGCGCCGTGGAGATCTTCCAGGCGGACGGCGACCGCTCCGTGATGACGATCTCGCCGCTACCGCGCTGATGGCCCCGCGCCGCCTCGCGATCGGCCTCTGGCTCGCGGGGCTCGCCTTCTGCATCTGGCAGATTTCGCAGGCGCGCTTCGTCGCCGACCTCTCCGCGTTCCTTCCCGCCGCGCCCACCGCCGAGCAGCGCTTCCTCGTCGACCAGCTCCGCGACGGCGCCGTCTCGCGCGCGATGCTCATCGGAATCGAAGGCGGCGACGCAGCAATGCGCGCCAGCCTCTCTCGCGAGCTCGCGAAATCGCTCGGCGCGGATCCGAGCTTTTCCTCCGCCACAAATGGCGCCGCGGCCGGATCCGAGCGTGAGCGCGATCTGCTGCTCGCGCATCGCTATGCGCTCAGCCCCAACGTCACGCCCGATCGCTTCGGCGTCGAGGGGCTGCGCGCCGCGATCGGCGAGACGGTGGAGATGCTCGCTTCACCCGCCGGGCTGCTCATGAAATCCCTCGTGCCCCGCGATCCGACCGGAGAGATGCTCGCCGTGCTGGAGCAGATGCAGCCCGCCGAAGGGCCGCGCGTCGCCGAGGGCGTCTGGGTCTCCGCCGACGGCAAGCGCGCCGTGCTGCTCGCCCGCACACGCGCGAGCGGCTCCGACACCGATGCCCAATCGCAGGCGGTGGCCGCGGTCGAGCGCGCCTTTGCCGAAGCGGCGGCGCGCCTGGGCGCGCCCGATGCGCGACTCTTCCTCACCGGCCCCGGCATCTTCTCGGTCCGTGCGCGCGCAATGATCGTGCGCGACGTGGAGCGGCTCGCGGCGGCGAGCACGCTCATCGTGGCGACGCTGCTCCTGGCGGTCTATCGTTCGCCGATCGCGCTCGGGCTCGGCCTCGTTCCCGTGATCTGCGGCGCGCTCGCGGGCATCGCGGCCGTATCGCTCGGCTTCGGTGCGGTCCACGGGATCACCCTCGGCTTCGGCACGACCCTCATCGGAGAAGCGGTCGACTATTCGATCTATCTCTTCGTGCAGGCCGAGCGCGGCGATCGCGCGGGCGATCCGGCGTGGCTCACGCATTTCTGGCCCACCGTCCGCCTCGGCGTGCTCACCTCGATCGCGGGATTCTCGGCATTGCTGTTCTCGGGCCTCCCCGGCCTCGCGCAGCTGGGCCTGTATTCGATCGCAGGACTCGCCGCCGCCGCCGCGGTGGCTCGCTTCGTGCTGCCCGCGCTCCTGCCGGCGCGCTTCCGGATCCACGACGTATCGGCCCTCGGCGAGCGTCTCGCGCGCCTCATCGCCGCCGCCCCGCGCGTGCGTTGGGCCGTCGCGGGCCTCGCGCTCGGCGCTGTCCTCGTGCTCGTCGCGCATCGCGACGGTCTCTGGGACCCCGAGCTCGCGAGCCTCAATCCCATCTCGGCGCAAGACCGGGTCGTGGACACCGAGCTTCGCGCGGCACTCGGCGCCTCGGACGCGCGGCACATGATCGCGGTAACGGGCACCACGGCCGACGCCGCGCTCGAGGCCGCGGAGCGGGTGGGACGGCGCCTCGACGAGCTCGTGGCGAGCGGCAAGCTCGCGGGCTATGAGAGTGCGGCGCGGTTCCTGCCCAGCGCGGCGGCGCAACGATCGCGTCTTGCGAGCCTTCCCGAGCCCGACGCGCTGCGCTCGCGACTGAAAGCCGCGTTGGCGCGATCGACGCTGCGCCCCGAGCGGCTGGAGCCGTTCGTGGCGGATGTCGCGCGCGAACGCGCAGCGGCCCCCATCACGCGAGCGACGCTGAAGGGAACGGCGCTCGATCTCGCGCTCGACGGGTTGCTCTTCGAGGACGTGCGGGGGCACTGGACCGCGATGGTCGGACTGCGCCCTCCGGACCACGGCGCCATCGACAGCGCCGCCGTACGGCAGGCGCTCGCCGCGGAGCCGGGCGCCGTGGTCCTCGACATCAAGGCGGAGGTCGATCGCCTCTACTCGGGATACCTGGACCGCGCGCTCGCCATGGCCGGGCTCGGGTTGGTCGCCATCGTGGTGTTGCTCCTCATCGCGCTTCGTTCTCCAGCCCGCGTCGCGCGCGTCATGGCGCCGCTCGTTGCCGGCGTGCTCGTGGTCGCGGCGTGGCATGCGCTCGCGGGCACACGCCTGTCGCTGCTGCACCTGGTGGGACTGCTGCTCGTGGTCGCGATCGGCTCGAACTACGCGCTCTTCTTCGACCGCATGGCGCGCTTGCGCGGCGCATCGAACGCGCGCACGCTCGCCTCGCTCGCACTCGCCAACCTCACCACCGTGGCGAGCTTCGGCGTCTTGTCGCTCTCGGGCATTCCGGTGCTGAAGGCGATCGGCTCGACCGTCGCCGTTGGCGCGTTCGTGACGCTGGTGTTCGCGGCGCTGCTGGTAAAATCCGGCGGTGCGCACGATTCTTCATCCGTCGGGGCCCGATAGCAAGCTCCTGCTGGCCCTGCTTTCGGGGACCTACAGCGAGCCCGAAGACTTCGTTCGCGAGGGATTTCCGGCGGCCGCCCGCGAGCAGGGAATCGACGCGGAGCTGGTGATGGCGGAAGTGCGCGCGGCCTGGTTCGCCGACGGCTCCGTCGTCGAACGCATTCGCAGCTCGGTCGTGGCTCCGGCGCGCGAGCGCGGGCGCACGCGCATCTGGCTCGTCGGCATCTCGCTAGGCGGCCTCGCCGCACTCTCGTATGCCGCGCGCCACGAAGAGGACGTCGAGGGCATCCTGCTGATCTCGCCTTATCCCGCCACCCGCGACGTGCTGCGCGAGATGGACGAGGCCGGCGGCCTGGGACAGTGGAAGCCGGTGATCCCGCCCGAGGGCGATCTCGAGCGAGAGGCCTGGATGTGGCTCGCCGCGAGCCGCGCCGACCGACCGCCCGTGCATTGCTACTTCGCCTCGGGAGACCGCTTCGCCAGCGGCCAGCGCCGCATGGCCGGGACTCTCGCGCCGGAGCGCGTTCGCGAGATGCCCGGCGGACACGACTGGGAAGCGTGGCGCGCTCTGTGGACGCAATTCCTGTGCAACAGCAAAGCGGCCCTGCTTTGACCGCCGAGCTGGTCCACGCCGCGCCGGCGAGCCGCTGGCGCCCGGCGCCCGTGATCGCGGGATCGATGGCGTTGCATTGCGCGGCCGTCGCGGGCGTGGCCATCGAGCCGGAGGCCTGGCCCTGGGCGTTCGTCGTAATCGCGCTGAATCACGTCTTCCTCGGCGCGATGGGGCTCTGGCCGCGCAGCTCGATGCTGGGCCCCAACCTCACGCGGCTCCCCGACACCGCCGCCGCTCGCGGCGAGATCGCGCTCACCTTCGACGACGGGCCCGATCCCGAGGTCACGCCGAGGGTCCTCGACTTGCTCGAGGCGAGAGGCGCGCGCGCGACGTTCTTCTGCATCGCCGAGAATGCGCTGCGCCATCCCGAGCTGTGCCGCGAGATCGCGCGCCGCGGCCACGCGGTCGAGAACCACTCGCGCGGCCACCGCGCCACATTCCCGATGCTCGGCATGGGCGGAATTCGCAGGGAGATTTCCGCGGCGCAGGCGGCGCTCGGCGAACTTGCGGGCCGGCCGCCGCGTTTCTTCCGGCCTCCCGCGGGGCTTCGCAACCCGCTCCTCGATCCCGTGCTGCACGACCTGGGGCTCAGGCTCGTCACCTGGACGCGGCGCGGATTCGACACGCGCAACGGCGATGCGGAGCTGGTGGCCTCGTGCCTAACCGCGGGACTCGCCGCCGGCGACATCCTCCTCCTGCACGACGGCCACTCGGCGCGCACGCACGCGGGCGTGCCGGTGGTGCTCGAGGTGCTGCCCCGCGTCCTCGATTCGGCGCAATCGCTCGGGGTCAGGCCCGTCACGCTTCCCCAAGCTATCGACCCGTGAGCGCGGCGTTCTTCCGAACGCTCGCGAGGCAAGCCGCGGAGCGTTATCCGGCACGGGATCGCTTCGCGCGTCACTTCGCTTCCGGAAAGCTCACGCGCGATCCCGTCTTCCATCATCTCCTCGCGCAGGGCTCGATCGCGGCGGGCGCGCGCGTGCTCGACCTGGGTTGCGGGCAAGGGCTTCTCGCCCCCCTCCTCGCCGTCGCGCGCGAGCAGCACGCGAAGGGCGCGTGGCCCGCGGATTGGCCGCCGCCGCCGAATCCTGCCGCGTTCCTCGGCGTCGAGCTGATGCCGCGCGATGTTGAGCGCGCACGAGCCGCGAACGGAAACGGCGTACGGTTCGTGTGCGGCGACATTCGCCGCACGGATTTCGGCGCGGCCGACGCGGTCGTCATCCTCGACGTGCTGCACTACATCGACTACGACGCGCAGGAAGAGGTGCTGAAACGCGTTCGCGCGGCGTTGGGGGACGGTGGCGTGCTGCTGCTGCGCGTGGGCGACGAATCCCGGTCGCTTCGCTTCCGCATCACCCTCGCCGTCGATCGCCTCGTGATGGCCCTGCGCGGACACCGGCTGGAGCGCCTGTACTGCAAGCCGCTCGCGCGCTGGATCGCGCAGCTGGAGGCGCTCGGGTTCTTGGTGGCCGCAACACCGATGAGCGGCGGCACACCGTTCGCGAATGTGCTGTTGGTGGCGCGGTATGATCGGCCGATACTCACCCAGGCAGGACAATGCAACCCGTACTTCTCTCCGCATACACGATGACGAGCTGCCTCGGGTCCGGGCTCGCGCCGACGCGCGAAGCGTTGCGCAGGGCCGAGAGCGGGTTGGCGCCGTGCCGCTTCGAGACGGTCGACCTCGACACCTACGTGGGCGAGATCGCGGGCGTCGACGACGTTCGCATTCCCCCCACGCTCTCGGGATTCGATTGCCGCAACAATCGCGCCGCGGAGCTGGGGCTCGTGCAGGACGGCTTCCTGCAGGCGATAGAGGCGGCGGCGCGGCGCCTCGGAGCGAATCGCGTCGGCGTCTTCATCGGCACGAGCACCGCGGGGATCCTGCAGACGGAGCTGGCCTACCGGCGCCGCGATCCTGCGAGTGGAGCGCTTCCGAGCGATTTCGACTATCGCCGCACGCACAATACGTTCTCGGTGGCCGAATTCGTGCGCGAGCGCCTCGGCCTCGCGGGGCCGTGCGCGGCGGTCTCCACCGCGTGCTCCTCGAGCGCGAAGGTGTTCGCGTCCGCCGCGCGGCTGATGGAGGCGGGGCTCATCGACGCGGCGGTCGTGGGCGGCGTCGACACGCTCTGCCTCACCACGCTTTACGGATTCAACTCGCTGCAGCTGCTCTCGCCGCAACCGTGCCGCCCCTACGATGCGCAGCGCGACGGCATCTCCATCGGCGAGGCGGCAGCGTTCTTTCTTCTCGAGCGCGTGGCCGATGACGCTCCGGCGGATGGGATCGCGCTCCTCGGCGCCGGCGAGTCGAGCGACGCGCATCACATGTCGGCGCCGCATCCCGAGGGCCTCGGCGCGCGCCGCGCGATGGAGGCTGCACTCGCCGCGGCGGGGCTCACGGCGCGCGGCATCGACTACTTGAACCTGCATGGAACGGGGACGCCCAGCAACGACGCCGCCGAGGATCTTGCGGTGCACGGCCTCTTCGGCGACGCGGTGCCGGTGAATTCCACCAAGGGCATGACCGGCCACACGTTGGGCGCCGCGGGCGCGGTCGAGGCGATCGTGTCGGTGCTCGCCATCGAAGCCGGGCGTGTTCCGGGAAGCGCGGGAACGCGCAGGCTCGACCCGGCGCTGCGCGCGCGCTACGAAGTGGGCGGAGGCGAGCGCAGCATCTCGCGCGTGCTCAGCAACTCGTTCGGCTTCGGCGGCTCCAACTGCAGCCTCGTCTTCGGGCGGCTGCCGCACGCCGCATGAAGCTCGCCGCGCGCGTCGAAGGCGTCGGCCTCGTCGGGCCGGGCCTTGCGGGCTGGCGCGAAGCGCGCGAAGTGCTCGCCGGGCGCGCGCGCTACGTTCCCGCGCCGACCGCGATTCCGATTCCCGAGGCATTGCCCGCCGTGGAGCGCCGCCGCGCCGGCAAGTGCGTGAAGATCTCGCTCGCCGTGGGCCTCGAGGCGGCGGCCGCGGCCGGACGCGCGGCGCGCGACATGGGCGCGGTGTTCACCTCTTCCACGGGCGACGGCGAGAACCTGCACGCGATCTGCGAGACGCTCGCCTCCGATGACCGGATGATCTCGCCCACGCGCTTCCACAACTCGGTGCACAACGCGCCTTCGGGCTATTGGGGAATCGCCACGGGTGCGACGCATTCCGCGCACAGCCTCGCCGCCTTCGATGCGAGCTTCGGCGCGGGGCTCATCGAGGCGCTGGGGCGCCTCGCTGCCGAGCCTTCGCAGCCGGTGCTCCTCGTCGCCTACGACGCTCCCTATCCCGAGCCGCTGCATGCTACGCGTCCCATTCCGGATTCCTTCGCCGTCGCGATCGCGCTCGCCGCGCCGTCGCATTCGACAAAGGGCCCGGTGGTGACGCTCGAGGCGGGATGCGATCCGCCCGACCGGCTTGCCGATGCGCAGCTCGAGGAGCTTCGCCGTCGCATTCCGGCGGCTCGCGCGTTGCCGCTGCTGCGGCTTCTTGCGCGCGAAGCGCCGGAGCGCGTAACGATCGAATACCTCGACGGCTTTCCGCTATCGGTCGAGGCAACCCGATGAATCAAGCGCCGCTCGACCGCGCGTGGCTCCTCGCGCACCTGCCGCACCAGGGACGCATGAACCTGCTCGATTCGATCGCGTCGTGGGACGCGACGAGCGTTCGCGCGGTGGCGCGCAATCACCGCTCTCCCGATCATCCGCTGCAGCGCGCGGGCGAGTTGCCGATCGTGGCGGGCATCGAATACGGCGCGCAAGCGGCAGCTGCGCACGGCGCGCTCGCGTCCAAAGGTCCCTCGGCCACCGGATTCCTCGCGAGCGTGCGCTCCGTCGTGTTTCACGCGCGGCGCCTCGACGATGTCGAGGGTGATCTGGACGTGTTCGCGGAGCACCTCGGCGGCGGCGACGCAGGCGTGCTCTATCGATTCGAGATCTCTTCGGCCGGCCATATGCTCGTCGAGGGCCGCGTCACGGTAGCCTTCGCGCGATGAAAGTGCGTGCGCTCGTCACCGGCGGCAGCGGCGCGATCGGCTCCGCGATTTGCCGCCGGCTCGCCGCGCAAGGCTTCGACGTCATCGTTCACGCGAACCGCAATCTCGACGCCGCGCGGAAAGTCGCGGCCGAAATCGGCGGCCATGCGGTCGCGTTCGACGTGACGGATGCCGACGGCTCGCGCGCCGCGCTCGAAGCGCTCCTCGAGGCGGGACCGATCCAAGTGCTCGTCAACAACGCCGGCATCCACGACGACGCGCCATTCCCCGGCATGAAGCGCGAGCAGTGGCAGCGAGTCATCGACGTCTGCCTCGGCGGCTTCTACAACGTGACGCATCCGCTCGTACTGCCGATGATCCGCACGCGCTGGGGACGCATCGTCAACATCACCTCCATCACCGCCCAGATCGGCAACCGCGGCCAGACGAACTACGCAGCCGCGAAGGGCGCGCTGCACTCCGCCACGAAATCCCTCGCGCGCGAGCTGGGCAGCCGCGGCGTCACCGTCAACTGCGTGTCTCCCGGTTTGATCGACACCGCGATGAGCGCGGGCGCCTTCGATGCGGCCATGATCCGCGAGCTCGTTCCCCTGCAGCGCGTGGGAACACCGCAGGATGTGGCTGGCGTCGTGGGTTTCCTGGTCTCCGGCGGCGCGAGCTACATCACCGGTCAGGTCGTCGCGGTCAACGGGGGCATGGCGTGAACGGCGCGCGCTAGCGGCGCGTCGCCTTTCGCCAGAGGAGAAAGGGAAGCCGCACCAGGAACTCGAGCACCAATCGCGCATGCATCCAGGTGAGCAGCGCGTTGTCGCGGTAGTAGTTGAAGTGGGAGATCCCACCCTCCTCGGGCGTCAGGTACCTCACCGGCGCGCACACGTTGACCGGCGGCACGCCTCTCCACACCAGCCGTACCGCGGCCTCCGGGTCGAAGTCGAAGCGTCGCATCCAGGGCTGGCGGCGCATCACGGCAATGAGATCGGCGATCGGATAGACGCGGAACCCGTAGAGCGAATCCTCGATGCCGATGCCGACCGTCTCCATGTTGGCCCACCAGTTGGAGACCTTGCGCCCCTTCACGCGCAGCGCCGGCGCGCTCGCGTCGAACACGGGAACGCCCAGGACGACGGCGCGTGGCTCGGCCTGCGAGCGCGCCATGAATTCCGGAATGCTGGCGGCCGGGTGCTGGCCGTCGGAGTCCATCGTGAGCGCGTGCGTGTAGCCTTCGGCCGCGGCGAGCGTAATGCCGTGCAACACCGCTCCACCCTTGCCGCCGTTGCGCGCCAGCACGACGACGCGCAGCCCCTCGTCCGCCTCGGCGAGCTTGCGCAACCCTTCGCCGGTGCCGTCAGTGCTGCCATCAACCACGACCCACACCGGATTCCAGTGCTGCCGCGCACCGCGCACGGTCTCGTAGACCGCGGCGCCGGGGTTGTAGCTCGGAATCAGGACGAGGCGCGTCGCGGAGCGCTCAACCACGGAGACGCTGCGCGTCCTCGACCGCCGAGGCGTCGGAAACGGGCGCCGCGGAGGCGACCGTCGAGAGCTCGCGCCGGAAGTAGCGGTCGAGCTCGGCGGTGAACGCCCGCACATCCTTCGGGGGATCGAAGCGCCGCCCGAGGCGCAGGCGGTAGGAAAGCGGCAAATTCGGCCGCGCCATCACCGAGCAGCGCTTGCCGAGGAAATCGGTGTTCGCCTCGATGATCACCGTCTGGACGGGCACGCCGCTGCGGCGCGAAAGCGCGCCCACCGCGTCGGTGAGCGGCCCGATGGGATCGCCCACGGTGCGCGTGCCCTCCGGGAAGAGCAGCAGCTGGCCGCCTTGGCCCAGCTCGTCCGCGGCGCGCGCGACGAGGCGCAGCAGCGAGTCGTTGCGCACGTAGCGCGCGAGGCGCGCCGCGGGACCGAGGAGGAAGTTGCCGAGCAGCGCGCCCTTCATCACGCACACCGCGTTGGGCAGGCGCGAGACGATGAGCACCGCGTCGAGGAGGCACGGATGATTCGGCGCGACGATGAGCGCTCCTTCGCCGGCAAGTGAGTCGAGCTCCTCGAGGTCGAGCCGCCATGCGCCCAGCGCTTCCATTGCGCCGAGATAGATTCGAAAGCCCCACATGGCCCCGAGGCGCCCCACCTTCCGCGCCGCCTTTGACGGCAGCACGAGGAAGAGCGCGACCGAGACCATGCCCCAGATGAAACACTCGACGCCGAGAAGCGTGAACCCCAGGATGAGGATCGCGTAGTCCCACGCGGCGCGCGCGATCGCCATCATTTGCGCTCGTCCCCGTATTCGACCACCGGCACCTGCTGCGACGACTCGCCCAGGATCCACGAGATGCCGAATCCCGCGGCGGCGTAGCGCTTCGAGGTGACGAGCGGGCTCGCTTCGAAGGCCGCGCCCCGAAGCGTGTCATGGCGCGCGAAGCCGCCGACCCAGAATCCCGGGAAGCGCTTCGACACCGCGACGAGAAACTGCATTCCCGCATAGCCGCTGCCCGGCGAGTACGCGGGACGCGACGCGGCCGCGTACGGCGCGGGCACTTCGTAGAAATAGCGGTTGTAGCGCGTGTCGGTATAGACCGGCCCGGCGAGCACGCCGAGATTCCACCCCGTGAAGCCCGCGGGATTGTGGATGTCCACGTTCAGGTTCGGGAAGAACTGCTCGCCAATGAAGCGCGCGTGGGATTCGACCGTCGTCGCGCCGCGTAGCGGCAGCCGCAGGTCGAGCTTCATGCGCCGGTCGTCCGAGCGCCACATCGTGAGCGAGAGCGACGGCCCGATCTCCACCGAGGGCTTGAGGCTCGGCATGCCCTCGCGCGCGTGATTGTCCGAGCTCGACACCGGCAGCGACGCGCCGACGCTCAGGTTCAGGTCCATCCAGTCGTTCTTCAGGAACACGCCGCGGATGCCGTGCCGATCGGCCTTGAAGAAATCGCCGCGGTAGACGAAGTACGGCGCGGGCAGCGCGTAGTTGCGCGATTCGCTGGAGCCGCGATAGTCGGGGAAGTGCAGCCCCGCGATGCCGATGCCCGCTTCCCACAACGGCGCGTCGCGCGCGGCGGCGATGGCGGGTGCGAGCGTCATGGCGATGAGGGCTGTGGCGAGCCGCGCGATCCTCACCCGGTCACCCGCGGGAGAGGCGCATCTCGGAATCGTCTCGAATGTTGAAGGCGCGCCGGCGCCACGCCGTGAGCGAGCGGCGCAGGTTGGCGATCGAGAAGGCGTAGTAGGCGAGGCGGAAGAAGAAGAGGCCGCGCCGGATGGGCGTGCTGCCGAAAATGTCGCCCGCCAGCACCGAGAGGAGCGCCTTCTTCATGTCGAGCTTGTCGCTGGGGGCCATGAAGAGGTCTCGCAGCGTGGGATTGGTCACGCGGTAGATGAACCACGAGAATTCCTTGGGCCCCACGCGCATCACGTGCTCGAAGCGCGAGCGCGCCTTCGATTCCGCCGCCGCATCGGCCCTGAGGCGCGCATCGACGACGTCGGCGCCCGCAAAGGCGCTGTTCATCGCGAGCATGACCCCTGATGAGAACACCGGGTCGATGAACGTGTACGCGTCGCCCAGGAGGATGAAGTTCTTGCCCTGGCAGAGGTCGCAATGGTAGGAATAGTTGCCGGTGGCTTCCGGCTCGGCGACGAGCTCGGCGGCCGACAGGCGCTCCTGGAGCGCCGGGCAGAGCGCGATGGTGTCGAGGAAATACTCGCGCAGCGGCTTCGCGCGCGCCTTCATGTAGTAGGGCCAGACCACCGCACCCACGCTGGTCACGCCGTCCTTCAGCGGGATGAACCAGAACCAGCCGTGATCGAACCAGAAGATGACGATGTTGCCGCTCTTCTTGCCGCAATCGCGCCGCGCGTTGGCGAAGTGGCCGTACATCGCCGAGCTGTTGTGGTCGGGATTGCGGCGCTTGATCTTCAGGCGGCTGGCGAGGAGCGTGTCGCGCCCGGTGGCGTCGACGACGAACTTCGTGCGCCACTCGCGCACTTCCCCTCCGGAGTCGACCGCGGTGACGCGCGGCGGCTTGGCGTTGCCGCCCAGGTCCACGTCGCGAACGCGGCATTTCTCGCGCGCTTCCGCCGCCACGCGCGCGGCGCGGCGGAAGAGGATCTCGTCGAACTCGGAGCGGCGCACCTGGTAGGCCATCGGCATCGAGGGATCGGTGGCCTCGGCGAACTCGAAGCCGGCGGTATGGTCGTGCCAGGGCGAGACGAAGGTGGCGCCCCACTTCTCCATGCCGATCGCTTCCATCTCACGCGCGACCCCGAGCTTCTCGAAGAGCGGCACGTTGGCCGGCAGGAGTGACTCGCCGATGTGGAAGCGCGGATGCGATTCCTTTTCCAGCAGCACGACGCGGTGGCCGCGCTCGGCGAGCAGCGTGGCGGCCGTGGAGCCGGCCGGGCCGCCGCCGATTACCAGGACGTCGCATTCGCGCGCGGCATCGATGTGACGATCCTGTTGCACTGCCGGTTCTCCCGTAGCGGACGCCGAAACATTGTAATGTAGAATTTGAGTCACTTCATCGCGCATGGAATCGACGCGTGCTCGACAAGCATCACGCCACGCCGCCGGTCGCGCGGGTTCCCGTCGCGCCATTGCGACACTACTGGTCGGACGAGCGCGGCCGGCGCCGCTTCGTCGACGATCTTTTCGATCGCACCGCAGGCGACTACGACGCCGTGGAGCGCATGCTCGCTTTCGGCAGCGGACGCTGGTACCGGCGCCAGGCGCTGCAACGCGCCGGATTGCGTCCGGGGATGGTCGTGCTCGACATTGCGACCGGCACCGGCCTCGTCGCCCGGGAAGCGCTCGCGTTGGTGGGCGGCACCGGCAGGGTGCTGGGCCTCGACCCGAGCGCCGGGATGCTCGGCGAAGCCGCGAGCCTGCCCATTGCGCTGGTGCGCGCGCTAGGCGAGAAGCTGCCGTTTCGCGACGCGGCGTTCGATTTCGTGAGCATGGGGTTCGCGCTTCGCCACGTCGCCGACCTCGATGTGCTCTTCGCCGAAATCCGCCGCGTGCTCAAGCCGGGCGGGATCGCGTGCGTGCTGGAGATCACGCGCCCCCGGCGCGCCGTGTTGGCGGCGCCGCTGCACGTGTTCATGACCCGCGTCGTGCCCGCGGTGGCGCGGCTCGCGGGGCGACGCGGCGCCGCCGACCAGCTCATGCATTTCTACTGGGATACGATCGACGCCTGCGTCGCGCCCGAGGCGGTGCTGGGCGCCCTCGAGCGCTCGGGCCTCGCCTCGCCCCGGCGCGGCGTGATCCTGGGGATGTTTTCCGAGTACGTCGGGACCAGGAATTGATTGCCCGCCGAGGAGGCCGGCTGGAACCGGGTGTGGTGGAAAAGGTCGTCGGGACGCAGTAACTCACGTCCGCCAGGAAGGGTCTTCGCGGTCGAGCTTTCGCAGGATCCCCGGCCAGGCGATCATGCCGCCCGCTCCGCGCAGGACCTGCTTGGCCGCCTTGCGAATGCCGTCGACGATCGGTGGGGCGATGCGAATCAGCTCGCCGCCGCCGGACTGCGCGCGGATCTGCACCTCGCACGCCTTCTGCAGGATATACATGAAGAGGAAAGCGTCCGCCGTGGTCTCGCCGCAGGTGAGCAGGCCGTGGTTGCGCAGGATCATGCTGTTCCTGTCGCCCAGGTCGCGCACCAGGCGCGCCTTCTCCTCCGGATTCAACGCCACGCCCTCGTAGTCGTGGTACGCGAGGCCGATCATCGGGTAGAGCGACTGCTGCGAGATCGGCAGCAGCCCTTCCTTCTGGCACGACACCGCCACCCCTTCGATGGTATGCAGGTGGATCACGCACTGCGCGTCCTCGCGCGCCTCGTGCACGGCGCTGTGGATCACGAAGCCCGCCGGATTGATCTCGAAGGGCGACTCCATCACCCTGTTGCCGCCGAGGTCGACCTTCACCAGGCTGGACGCCGTGATCTCCTCGAACATCATCCCGTACGGATTGATGAGGAAATGGTGCTCCGGCCCCGGGACCCGCGCCGAAATATGCGTGAAAACGAGGTCGTCCCAGCCGAACATCGCCACCGCCCGATAGGCGGCCGCAAGATCGGTGCGCGCGGCCCATTCCGCGGCCGCGACCTTGCCCTTGATGGAGCGAATCAGTGCGGGATCAGCGTGCATAATTGGTGTCAGGGACGAGTTTTCCTATGCTACAACTATCTGCGAAAATTCGTCCCTGACACCCAATATGCCCATCCACATCGACAGCATCGACCACATCGTCATCACCGCATTCGATCTCGAGCGCACCATCGATTTCTACACGCGCGTGATGGGAATGGAGGCGATCACCTTCGCGGGCGGGCGCCGCGGCCTCGCCTTCGGCAGCCAGAAGATCAACCTCCACCAGGCCGGGCGCGAGTTCGAGCCCAAGGCGTTGAAGCCCACTCCCGGGGCAATGGACCTGTGCTTCGTCACCCGCACGCCGCTGGCGGAGGTCGCCGCGCAGTTGAAGGCGAGTGGTGTGGCGATCGCGCAGGGCCCGGTCGAGAAGACCGGCGCGCTCGGGCCGATGATGTCGGTGTATTTCCGCGATCCCGACGGCAACTTGATCGAGGTCTCGAACTATGGCGAATCCGGTGGCTGAAGCCCCGCCCGACCTCGCCGGGCTTCGCAACGACTACGCGTTGAAGAATCTCGACGAGGGCGACGTCGATCGCGATCCGATGATGCAGTTCGGCGTCTGGATGGTCGAGGCGATCCACGCGCAGGTCCCCGAGCCCACCGCGATGTCGCTCGGCACGGTGAACGCGAAAGGCAGGCCGTCGTCGCGAATCGTCCTCCTGAAGGGCGTGGATCCGCGCGGCTTCGTCTTCTTCACCAACTACGACAGCCGCAAGGGCAAGGACCTCGCGGTCAACCCGGCCGCGGCACTCACGTTCCTGTGGAAGGAGCTGGAGCGCCAGGTGCGCATTGAAGGATCGGTGGAGAAGGTGAGCGCCGAGGAGTCCGAGACCTACTATGCGACGCGTCCGCTCGGCTCGCGCATCGGCGCGTGGGCCTCGCCGCAGAGCGAGGCGATCGCCAACCGCGCGTGGCTGGAGAAGCGTTGGGAAGAGCTCGGCAGGCAATATGGCGATAGTCCTCCGCTGCCGCCGAACTGGGGCGGCTACCGCGTGATTCCCGACTACCTCGAGTTCTGGCAGGGCCGCCGCAGCCGGCTGCACGATCGCGTCGCGTACACGCGCGCCGGCGCTGCCTGGAAGATCGCGAGGCTCGCCCCTTGAGCAAGCTCGAAGCCTACGCGCCGCCCCCCTCCGCGGCGAAGCCGCTCTCGCCCACGCAGCTGCTCGCCTCGCTGCGCTCCGCGCTCGACCCGTGGACGCCCGGCACGCCCTTCTGGATCTTCGCCTACGGCTCGCTCATGTGGAACCCGAGCTTCGCGTGGGACGTGCGCCACGTGGCGACCATCCGCGGCTACCACCGCTCCTTCCGCGTCTGGTCGCGTATCAACCGCGGCACGCCCGAGAACCCGGGTCTCGTGCTCACGCTCGAATGCGGCGGAAGCTGCCGCGGCCTCGTCTATCGCATCGCGCCCGACCTCGTGCACGAGCAGATGCACCTCATCTGGAAGCGCGAGATGATGTACGGGTCGTACCGGCCGAAGTGGTTGAACTGCATCGTCGGCGACGAGTCGATCCGCGCGCTCGCCTTCACCGTGAACCGCGAGTGCTCGGGCTACACCGGCCAGATCCCGATCGAAGTGATGGTGGAGGCAATCGCGAGCGCGGCCGGGCGCTACGGGCCGGCGCACGACTATCTCTTCAAGACGACGGAAACGCTTCGCGCCCACGGCATTCGCGACTCGCGCGTCGAGCAGCTCACCAACCTGGTGAAGCGGAAGATCGCGGGCTCTAAGGCAGCTTGACGCTCCAGGCCGCGGCGTAGCGCTTCAGCACCGCCGCGTCGTCCTCCTCGGCGAAGCCGCGCGCGACCGTGTCGCGGAAGATCTCCTGCGCCTGCTTCGCCATCGGTGGCTCGAGGCCGAGCGCGCGCGCCGCATCGACGAACAATCCCACGTCTTTCAGCAGGACACGCGCGGCAGCGCGCGGCGCATAGTCGCCGGCGAGCGCGCGCGGCATGCGATCGGCGAAGATCCAGCTCGCGCCCGAGCTCGCATCGACCACCTCGGCCGCCTGGCGCAGGTCGAGCCCCAGCTTCGCGGCGAGCGCTATCGCCTCGCATCCGGCCGCGAGGTTGGCGGCGGCGAGCATGTTGTTGACCACTTTCATGCGCGAGCCGTCGCCCGGCCGCGCGCCGATGCGAAAGCACTTCGCGCTGATCGCCTCGATCACGGAGCGGCAGCGGTCGAACGCGGAATCGGGTCCCGCCGCCATCATGCTGAGCGTGCCGGACTGTGCGCGCGCCGGTCCGCCCGAGATCGGCGCATCGAGCATCGCGATTCCGCGGCCGGCGAGCCCCGCTGCAATCTCCTCGGCATCGAACGGAGCAATCGTGCTGCACATCATCACCACCGGGGACGGACCACCTGTCCCACCCGACGGAACAAGTGGTCGGTCCCCGGTAAGGACGTCGCGCGTTTGCGCCGCATCGACCACGACCGTGATAAGAACGTCGACCTGGGATGCGACCTCGGCGGGCGTGGACCCACGCCGCGCACCGGCGGCGACCGCTTCCGCCTCCCGCTCCGCGACGAGGTCGCGCACGACAACGGGGAAGCCTTTGGCGAGGAGCGCCTTCGCGATCCCCATTCCCATCGCCCCGACGCCGACGATGCCGACCCGGGTCACGACGGCCGTGGCGCGTTGCCCTCCGAGGGAAAGCCGCGCTTGCGCATCAGCGCATCGACCTGCGCGTCGCGCCCGCGGAACGCGCGATAGCCTTCCGCCGGGTCGACGGTGTTGCCCGCCGAGAACACGTGGTCGCGAAGCCGCTTGGCCACCGCCTTGTCGTACGCGCCTTCGGCCTCGATGAACGCTTCGAACGCGTCGGCGCTCAGCGTGTCGGCCCAGAGGTAGCTGTAGTAGCCCGCCGAATAGGAGTCGCTGCTGAAGAGGTGGCCGAAGTGGGGAAGTCGATGCCGCATCGCCATCTGGCGCGGCATGCCGAGCGAGGCGAGCGTCTCGCGCTCGAAGGCCGCGATGTCGCCCGCCTTCGCGGGGTCGAGGTGCAGCCGCATGTCCACCAGCGCGCTCGAGAGGTACTCGACGTTCTCGAAGCCCTTGTTGAACTTCGAAGCCTCCTCGATCTTCGCCACCAGCGCCTTCGGGATCGGCTCGCCGGTCTTGCAATGCCGCGCGAAGCGGTTCAGCACTTCCGGGGTGATCAGCCAGTGCTCGATCAGCTGCGACGGGAATTCGACGTAGTCGCGGTCGACGTTCGTGCCGGCGAGCGATGGGTAGTTCACGTTCGACGAGAGCCCGTGCAGCGCGTGGCCGAACTCGTGGAAGAGGGTCGTGGCATCGCCCCAGCTCACCAGGACCGGCTCGCCCGCGCGACCCTTCACGAAGTTCGAGTTGTTGGAGACGATGGTGGTCACTTCGCCCGCGAAGCGCTCCTGGTTGCGATAGGCGTTCATCCACGCGCCCGAGACCTTGTCGGGGCGCGCGTACGGATCGAAGAAGAAGAGCGCCACGTGCTTGCCGGCGGCGCCCTGCACCTCCCACACGCGCACGTCCGGATGATAGACGGGAACGCCGGCGACCGGCTTGAAGCGCAGGCCCAGCAGCTCGCCGGCGACCCAGAACATCGCCTCGCGCAGGTTCTCCAGCTGCAGGTACGGCGTCACCTCGTTCTCGTCCAGGTCGTACTTCGACTTGCGCACCTTCTCGGCGTAGTAGCGGTAGTCCCAGGGCTCGATCGAGAGGTTCGCGCCCTCGCGATCCGCGATCGCCTTCATGTCCGCGACTTCCTCGGCCACGCGCGCCACGGCGGGCGTCCACACCGCCTCCATCAGCTGCATCGCGCGCTCCGGCGTCTTCGCCATGCTCATCTCGAGGCGCCAGTGCGCATGGCTCGGATAGCCGAGGACCTTGGCGCGGGCGTCGCGAAGGCGGACGATCTCGGCGATCAGCTTCTTGTTGTCGCGCGCGTCGTTGTTGTCGCCGCGGCTGGCGAACGTGCGCCACACCTTCTCGCGCAGGTCGCGGCGGCCGGAATAGGTGAGGAAGGGCTCCACGCTCGAGCGCGTGTTGAGGATCTCCCACTTTCCATCGTGTCCGCGCGCCGTGGCGGCCGCGGCGGCGGCGGAGATGAGCGAATCGGGCAGGCCCGCGAGGTCGGCCGCG
>WNFI01099607.1_pt1 | contig 26092 bp, 27 predicted proteins | sample 5400471 | NCBI WGS metagenome assembly WNFI01 (sample SAMN13153348, study PRJNA577476) | soil metagenome | isolation source: 100 cm saprolite on Douglas fir-dominated hillslope | place: USA:California | collected 2013-09-17 | reverse complement strand
GGTAAGAGTCCATGCTTCGCATGGTCTCCTACCCTCGCCGCCCGAAAAGCGGACATATCACTTGCTATCTCAACCGGACATATCATCTGCTACCGACAGATCCGAAGAACCGCGTTGACTCCCTGTTTATAACAGGCCTACTATCTGCGTGCTGGACACGCGATGGGTTCATCGTTTCTTCAGGTGACGAGAAATCCTTAACAAAATTGGATTTGAGGAGATTCGCATGACACGAGTGGGAACGATTTTGGCGGCGTGGATGATGTTGGCAGGAGCAGCGATCGCACAGACGGAAGCGCCCAAACCCGCACCGGAACTCAAGAAACTCGATGTGTTCGTGGGCTCATGGACTCTGGATGGCGACATGAAGCCAGGGCCGATGGGTCCGGGCGGCAAGATGACGGAAAACGAAAAATGCGAATGGATGGAAGGCGGTTTCTACGTTGTTTGCCACTCGGAGTACAAGAGTTCGATGGGTAACGGAGTGGGATTGTCAGTCATGGGATATTCCAACGACGACAAAGCCTATACCTACCGCGAGTTCAATAGCTTCGGTGAATTCGAAGATTCGAAAGGCAGCCTTGATGGCGATACGTGGACATGGACTGCCGACGAGAAGATGGGCGGCATGACCATGAAGGGGCGCTTCACTATGAAGATGCCTTCTTCGACGTCATATACTTTTTCCTATGATATGTCGCAGGACGGGACGAAGTGGACTACGGTGATGGACGGTAAGGCAACCAAGAAATAGTTTTGTCGCCGACGTGAGTACCTCGGGGGCTGAAGCCCTCATTAAAAGCAGGTCCTTATCGCAGCGCTGAAAGCGCAGCGCCACCCAACCGCAGCGTCACCCAAAACCGCAGTGTATCCGCAACTGCTAAGAGCCCGTGGCCTTTGACCGTCCGTCACGCTCGACTGCCAGGTAGTTCTCTCACCGTTTATAATCTCTGATTCGGCTTTCCGCCGTATTTCTCACTGTAAGGACATATCTTGCTCGACTTTCTCGGCGATCTACGACGAACGCACATGTGCGGGGCGCTGCGCGCCTCGGATGCAGGCAAGAAGGTCGTGCTCATGGGCTGGGTGAACCGGCGGCGCGACCACGGCAATCTACTTTTTGTTGATTTGCGCGATCGCAGCGGCGTGACCCAGGTGGTCATCAATGCTGAGCGCAACGCTGCGATCCACGAAAAGGCCGAGACTCTGCGTAACGAGTACGTCATCGCTGTGACGGGTACCGTGAAGTTGCGCGATGCCAACACGGTAAATCCGAATATGCCGACCGGCGAAGTGGAATTGGTAGCGGAGGAGTTGCGGATTCTGAATGAGTCGAAACTGCCGCCGTTCCTTCCGTCGGACACGGCGCTCACGAATGAAGAGACGCGGCTGAAGTACCGCTACATCGATCTGCGGCGTGATGTAATGCAGTTCAACATCGAACTGCGGCACAAGGTGGCGAAGGCGATCCGGGACTATCTTTCCGCGCAGGGATTCTTCGAAATCGAAACGCCGTTCATGACGCGGTCAACGCCCGAGGGCGCGCGCGATTATTTGGTCCCCAGCCGAGTGCAGCCGGGGACATTTTATGCGCTGCCGCAGTCGCCGCAGCTTTTCAAGCAGATCCTGATGATCTCGGGCTTCGATAAATATTTCCAGATTGTGCGCTGTTTCCGCGACGAAGATTTGCGCGCCGACCGGCAACCGGAGTTTACCCAGATCGATCTGGAGATGTCGTATCCGCAGCCAGAGCAGGTTTGGGAAGTCGTTGAGGGATTTCTTACGGCGGCGTTCCGGGCGGCGGGTTCGGAGATCAAGACGCCGTTCCCGCGGATGGACTATGACGAGGCGATCCGGCGGTATGGGATAGACAAGCCGGACTTGCGGCTGCCTGCGTTTACGGATGTCCGGGAATGTTTTACGCCGGAGAACCTGCAGCAGCTTGCGGTAAATGCGAATTTGCCGGTGGTGGCGATTCGCATTCCGAAGGTGGGCGAGCTCTCACGCGCGGAGCGGGACAGCATCAAGTCGCTGTTTGTCTCCAAGGGCGGCGCCAAGCTGTTTGAGGACTTCAAGCGCATTGAGAAGAATTTTCCGGAGGCGGCGGCGAAAATTGTGGCGAGGAGTGGGGCCGAGGCCGGTGACCTGATCGTGACTGTGGCGGGATCGGCGCAGACTGTTTCTGCACAAGCGGAAGCGCAGACGTCGCGTCCGCCGCATCGGAAAGTTACGCCGCAGGAGCTGGCAATTTATGCTTCGGCCGGATTGCTGCGTCTTGCACTGGCGCAGAAGTATGCGGAGCGGCACGGCATTTTCAAAAAGACCGGCGATCCTGAAAAAGATTTCCGTTTTCTATGGGTCACGAACTTTCCCATGTTCGAGTGGGACGAAGGCGAGAAGCAGTGGAATGCGGCGCACCATCCGTTTACATCGCCCCATGAAGAGGATATGCCGAAGCTGGAGGCGGGAGTGGAGTCGTTGAACGATCCGCAGTCGGCGCTGAGCTCGGTGCGGGCGCTGGCCTATGACGTGGTGTTGAACGGCACGGAGTTAGGGTCGGGGTCGATTCGTATTCACCGGCAGGATGTGCAGCGCCGCATTTTTCGCGCATTGGGAATGACCGAGGAAGAGGCGCGGGCACGGTTTGGATTCTTTCTGGAGGCGCTTGAGTATGGCACGCCTCCGCATGGAGGAATTGCGCTGGGCCTTGACCGCATTGTGATGATCTTGGCGGGGGCCGAGAGTTTGCGAGAGGTGATTCCATTCCCGAAGACAGCGCGGGCGGTGGATTTGATGGTGGACGCTCCGACGCCGGTGGGCGAGAAGCAGTTGCGGGAGTTGGGGATTGTGGTGAAGAAATAGCTTTTGGGTGGCGCAGCGCTTTCAGCGCTGCGATTGAGGCTTACAAGAAACCAACTTTAGTCGCCGAGGTACCTCTGCGCTGAGGCCCATTCTTACTGCAATCCCTATCGCAGGCCTGGAAGTACGTCGACTTCAAATATTACATTCGGCTTCAGAAGAACTATCTGCCGCACGAATTTGTCCTTATGCCCAACCACTTCCACCTGCTAATCACTCCCACACTCTGGTAGTGCAAGAGAGTTGTCGATGAAAGGCTTGGAGAATCGTTCTGATTGAAAGAAGCTTTGCTTTTGGAAAGTGGAAGCGGTGATGAAGTAGACGCTGTAGCCGGTGTTGCCTCTGTGGGGAGCTGCCATAGGTACCTCAGAGGCTAAAAGCCTCTTGTCTTATCGCCACTTTACCGCAGCGCTGGAAGCGCTGCGCCACCCAAAAGCACCCTTCTCAGAATACAGTTCCCGATTTGAGACCGCGCGTGATCTCCGCAGAGTCGTCAGGCGCCGATCGACAATCGAAGTCCCCGCTGCCTCCGTGGTGAAGTCAGTTCTTCCTATGCTAGGCTGCCTGCTATGGCGGACGAGACTATCTTCCAGCAGGGCATTCCTCACACGGCTCAGCGCAAGCATTTTCTCAGCGACAAGGTCGAGCATTTCACCGAGTCGGTCATTCGCGAGATGACGCGGCAGGCGATGCTTTATGGGGCGGTGAACCTGGCGCAGGGGTTTCCCGACTTTCCTGCTCCGGCGGAGATCAAAAAGGCGGCGCAGCAGGCGGTTGCGGACGATGTCAATCAATATGCGATCACCTGGGGCGCGAGGAATCTCCGCAATGCGATTGCGCGACAAATGGGCATGTGGCAGGGCATTGCAGTCGATCCGGAGAAAGAGATCACGGTGTGTTGCGGATCGACAGAGGCGATGATTTCGACTTTGCTGGCGGTGTGCAACGTCGGTGATGAAGTCGTGATCTTCGAGCCGTTCTATGAAAACTACGGTCCGGACTCGGTGTTGAGCGGGGCGCGGCCGCGGTTCGTGAAACTGCGTCCGCCGACAAGCGAAGGCGGCGAATGGACCTTTGACGAGAAGGAATTGCGGTCGGCGTTTAGCCGGCAGGCTCAAGGCCAGGTCAAAGCGATCATCCTTAATACACCCAATAACCCTACTGGCAAAGTTTTCACGCGAGCGGAACTGGAATTGATTCGTGACCTCTGCGTTGAGTTCGATGTGCTCGCCATTACGGATGAGATTTACGAGCACATTCTGTATGACGGGACTGAGCACATTTCAATAGCGTCGCTTGATGGAATGCGCGAGCGGACGGTCACCATTAACGGGATGTCGAAGACGTACAGCGTGACCGGATGGCGTGTGGGATGGGCGGTTGCGCCGGAGAAGATCACGAATGCGATTCGCAAGGTGCATGATTTTCTGACCGTGGGTGCGCCAGCTCCGTTGCAGGAGGCGGGTGTCGCAGCGTTGAGTTTGCCTGCCGAATATTATGCGAAGCTTGCCGAAGGATATCGAGTACGCCGGGACCATCTTATGCCCGCGCTGACGGTAGCAGGGTTTAAGTGTTTTCGTCCGCGTGGGGCATACTACGTGATGACGGACATTTCTGCGTTTGGCTTTGCGGACGATGTGTCATTTACCCAGTATCTGGTGAAAGACATCGGCGTGGCGGCGGTGCCCGGATCGAGTTTTTATCGCGATCCGCGAGATGGGGCGCGTCAGGTGCGCTTTGCGTTCTGCAAGAAACCAGAGACGCTGGACGCGGCGGCGGAGAAGTTGGGGAAATTACGGGCTAGGAGATGAGGGCCGGGGTCGGCACATCCCTCATGGGCTGAAGCCCTCAGTCATGGCGAGGCTCATTGCAACGCTGGAAAGCCTGCCCTGAGCGGAGCCGAAGGGCGTTGCGCCACCCGAAGGAGTGCCGAGAAAGACTCTGGCGAACCGCCGCTCCCCGCTTCGCTCGGCGGACAGCCGAGGCGGCTGTCCCCACGTGAGTCGTGCTGAGCCCGGGCTATTTCGTGATCACGCCGCAGGCTATGCGGTCGCCCGAGTTTCCTGAAGGATCAGTTTTCATGTCGTCGGCTTTGGCGTGGATGATTATGGTTGTCCCGCCGTTGCTGAAGAGTGAATGACTGTCCTCAAGCAGGTTCGCGTCTTTGTCTTCGAGTTTGGTTTTGGCGTTGCCCTTGGCGTCGACGGTGAAATTCATCATGTCGCCGGCGTGATGGCCCTCGGGATTTTCCAGGCCGTGCTTCTTGTTTTCGGGATTGAAATGCGCGCCGGCTGATTTGAAGTCTGGGGCATCGCACTTGGGGTTGGTGTGAAAGTGAATCGCGTGCTCTCCGGGAGGCAGGCCGTGAAGATTTAGTTGGAGGGCGACACCCGGTCCCTGTTGCCAAACGATTACCGTGCCCACGGCTTTACCCTGGGCATCTTTGAGTTCGACGCTGGTTTTGGCCACGCTGGGAAGCGCGAAAACGACCAGAACAACAGGCAGTCCGATGGTGAAAAATCCGAGCCGTTTCATAAGTCACCTCACGCGGGCATTATAGCCATTTTTGCGCGGATAGGGCTTTTACTGGCTGGGTGAGATGGCATGTCCGTCCACAGGGTTGTGGAGTATCACTATAGAGATGTACAAGGCGGCGCGACAGGCGCAGGCAGCGGCGGAACGCGACAGCCAGCGGTTACGCCAGCAACTGGAAGAGCGCGAGGAGCAACTGGATACTCTGCGGCGCGAGGCCGTACAGTTGCGAAAAGAGAGGGAAGAAATCCGCGGCCGGGTGGAGAAGATGCTCGATCAGATCGAGTCGATTGCCGAGGAGCAGGCGAGCTAGCCGCTCCCGGTCGTCAGTCGGCAGATTCTGTGAAGTGAGAAAAGCGAGATCGTTATGGCTACGGCGACGAAGGATCAAACACTGAAAGACACGCAGAACTCGAGCGTGCGGGTGGAGATCTTTGATCAAGCCTATAACCTGCGCGGCTCAGATCCCGAGTACATCCTGAAGCTTGCCGAGTATGTGGACGCCAAGATGCGAGCCGTCGCCGAGGCGACAAATACCATCGATACGGTGCGGCTGGCGGTACTGGCCGCGCTGAATATTGCCGATGAGTATCACCTGCTGAAGAAAAAACAGGATACCGGGGCAACCGACTACGAGAAGCGGGCGCATCTATTGGCAAGGGCGCTCGATGAAGTGCTGGAAGAGACTCGCAAGGCTGGCTGAGTTGCAAAGATGCGGTCTGTGTCTGCTGTTGCCGGCTTTGCTGGTTTCTTACGCCCTCTCTCAGGAAACAACCCTCCATACGCAATCGAATGTTGTACTGATCCCCGCGCTGGTCAAAAACCAGCAGGGCGAGATTGTGTATGGGCTGCAGGCGAAGGATTTCGTCATTGAGGACGATGGAGTCGAAGAGCCAGTCCAACTAGACGAGGCGCCGGAATCGCAGCCGATTTCGCTGGTGATTGCCATCCAATGCGGACGCCGGGCCAGCTACGAATTCCCCCGGATACAGGGCTTGAACTCCATGCTGGAGCCAATTGTCAGCCAGGGGCATGCCAAGGTTGCGGTTGTGGAGTTTGACAGTCAGGTGCAGGGTATTCACGACTTCACCGGCAACGCCGATCGCATTACCGAGGACCTGAAAGACTTGCAGGCGGGCGATGGCGGAGCCGCAATTCTTGATGCGGTGGACTATTCGGTCAAGCTACTGGAAAAAGCGCCACAGGAGCGGCAGCGGGTACTGCTGCTCATCAGCGAGACGCGCGACCACGGCAGCCATACGGCCAAGATTGATGATGTCGTGGCGGCGATTGGACAGAGCAATACGGTGGTTTATGCGCTGGCATTTTCCCCGGCGCTTTCGAACATACTCGACACGGGCCGCGGCAACAACAAGGCGGAGATGCACAATGGGGTCAACTTCCTAGACCTCATGTTCCAGGCGCAGCAGGCCATGAGGAAGAATATTCCCAGCACGGTCGCTGCTATGACGGGCGGAGAATACGAATTGTTTGCTACGCGCAAGAAGTTTGAAGCTCGGATGAACGACTTCACCAATCATTTACATAGCCGGTATCTGCTGAGCGTTGTGCCGAAGAATCCGCATCCCGGATTGCATCAGATTCGGGTGCGGCTGCGGGAACCGGGGTCTGCAACGGTTCTGGCCCGGACCAGTTATTGGGCGCAAGAAGCGACGCGATGAGCTACCCAGAAAGCTGCGGAAAGACACAGTCTGAGTACCTCAGGGGCTGAAGCACTCATTGAAGGTAGGTCCTTATCGCGGCGCTGAAAGCGCTGCGCCACCCAAAGACCGGAGTTTTTCGTCAGCCTGTGAAGTCGCGCCCTGACACGAATCCGAAGTTTCTCGCAACCGCTTGGACACTGAATCACTGCCTCAGCCGGGGAGGGATACGGAGGAAATGAAGCGAACGGAAATGGGAATTGCAGGATATTGATCAGGTTTGCAGACGAAGTTTCGGGATGGGCCGCTTGGTGCGGCTTTCCATGGGGAAACCCTTGATCTGGGACATCATCGCAAGCTCAGAATCCCTGGCTTGATTACTTTGGTTGCAAGCGCTCTGCCATCTTTTTTGGAGTTTCCCCTTGCACATCGCTCGAACTAGGATCCGGTGTGCGACGCTCCGTCATGCGGAGATGCCTAAAGGGTCTCGGCGGGTTCCCAACGTCTACCGACGGGTTCATTCTCGGCCCGCCACACGGCATAGTGGGTCGGCTTGATTTTTTTCCGCGGGGATCAATCCAGCTGTAGTTAATCGGTGTTGCTTGCCGTCATGGCTCATCCCTGTCAGGCCTGCAGCAAGGGTGGGGAATGGCGATGCCAATCAAGGTTTCGGGTCTGACGCCACTCATCCAAGTATTCGACATGCCTACGTCGGTGGCGTTCTATCGGGATGTCATGGGCTTCGAAATTGTCATGCAATCGCAGCCCGGAGACCATTTCGGTTGGGCGCTGCTGCGAATGGACGGCGCAGAGTTGATGCTGAACACTGCCTATGAATCTCACGATCGCCCGGCCGCGCCGGAAGCGGCACGGTGGGCCGGGCACGGCGATACCACGCTGTATTTTGGATGTCCCGACTTGGACGAAGCCTACGAATACTTGCGCTCCAAAGGTGTCGCGGTAGAAAAGCCGGTAGTACGCGATTACGGGATGAAACAGTTGAGCGTGATCGATCCCGACGGATATGGGCTGTGCTTTCAGCATCCGGAGAAGGCCGCTTAGGCCGAAGCAGGCTGTCACTGCAGCTTGGAGTTCCTGCTAGACTGATCAGGTACCGATTCCGTCGTTTTCCGCATCAAAATAACTGTGTATCCACAACTAGTGCATCTCGGACGCTTTTTTCTGCCGACGTATGGGGTCCTGGTTTCGCTCGGCGTATTACTCGGCTTGTGGATTAGTGTGCGCAACTCCGAGCGGCTGGGTATTGATGGCGAGAAGGCTTGGAACCTGGGGATTCTGATGGTGCTGTGCGGAATCGTGGGCTCCAAAGTGCTTTATGTCATCAATGAGGGCATGTCGCCCCGCGAGATTTTCAGCGTCAGCACGCTGCAGGCCGGAGGAGTTTTTTCCGGGGGATTGCTTGCGGCAATGGTGGCCGCGGCGTGGTATGTCCGCAAACACCATATGCCGGCGCTCGGTACCTGCGACGCGTTTGCGCCCGGCCTGGCGCTGGGGCACGCGATTGGACGAATTGGATGTTTCGCGGCGGGATGCTGCTACGGAAAACCGACGCACCACTTCTGGGGTATCACTTTTACCAACCCGCTGGCCAACGCAATCACGGGGACGCCGCTTAACATCCCGCTGGAGCCGACACAGCTATTTGAATCGGCGGTGGAGCTGGCGAACTTTTTCCTGCTCATGTGGCTGCTGAAGCGAAGGAAGTTTGACGGGCAGGTATTTGGCGCGTTCATGTTTATCTATGGGACTGCGCGTTTCTTCCTCGAGTATCTGCGCGACGATCCGGGGCGCGGGTCCGTATTTGGCGGAGCCATCACGGGCACACAGTTGATCGCGATCGGGTTGGTGATTGGCGGCGGACTGATCTGGTGGCTGCGGCCGGGGTCGAAGGTGGTGCCGGCGCAAACGGTTGGAGCCACGCGGTAACGAAACACACTAACGATTTCGTCAAGACCGCCTCCGGCAGCTTCCCTAGCGATGATCCCCTACCCTGATTTCAAATAATTTTGGCCATAGCTTCCCCGTGACGAAAAGTCGGTCTCCGATTGAGTCATAAGCAATGCCGTTCATAACCGCGTCAGCGGTCTCCAGTTCATGCTTGTCAATCATGCCACTCAAATCGATCCACCCGAGAACCTTCCCAGTGCGCGGAGAGATGCGAACAATTTCGTCGGTCTGCCAAATATTGGCGTAGACCTCCCCGTGCAGGTATTCGAGTTCGTTCAGTTTTTCCACCGGGTGGCCGGTTTCGTCAGAGACGCGAATGCGCTTTGTCTCCTTAAATGACTTCGGATCGAGAAGGCGCAGATACGAAGTCCCATCGCTCATGATCAGTTGCGTTTTATCGTGAGTCAGGCCCCATCCTTCGCCCTCGTATTGGAAGGTCCGCAGCAAGGAGAAGCTGAAGCGGTCATAAACGAAGCCCACGTGCGCTTTCCACGTCAGCTGAATCAAGTTGCTGCCCCAATCAGTGAGCCCTTCGCCAAAATACTCCGGGGGCAAGTCATATTTTTGCAGAACCTGCCCGGTGGACAGATCCACCATCCGTATCGATGACCTGCCATTGAGGCCCGTGCTCTCATACAGGTGACCATCAACGCAGATCAACCCTTGAGTGAATGCTCGCGAATCGTGCGGATAAATGTGGACCACCTGATAGCCATCGACGTGGCGTGAGGCGGGCGGCCTCGCAATCATTGATGCCGCAACCGTGCAGAGAAATAATGCGAGAAGACGCGGGCGTCGAAACATGAAGGGCCAGATTAAGCCATCGGGACGGTCGACGTAAACCGGCCATTACGCAAGCTGTTTGTACACGATTACCGTGTGCAGAACCATTTCATTAAGATAGCTTGTAGTATCCTTCGCAGCGAATGCCGGAAGCATTTCCTATTCTTATTTCCGTCGCGTCTGAAGATGCCGGCAAGCGGCTGGATCAGTTTCTCGCCACCCGGCTTGAATCCGTCAGCCGGGCGCGGGTGCAGGAACTGATCGCCGATGGGAAAGTGCTGATGAATGACGCGGCCGTGAAGGCATCGGTGAAGCTGCGCGGCGGCGAACGCATCAGCGTACTGGGCGAGGCGCAGCGAGTGCCGCTCAGGGCAATCGCGGAGGAAATCCCCCTCGACATCCTCTACGAAGACGATGATCTCGCGGTGATCAACAAGCCAGCGGGAATGATGGTGCATGCGGGGGCGGGAGCGACCGACGATGCGCGCAATCGCGGGACTCTGGTGAATGCGCTACTGCATCACTTCGCGAGCTTGTCGGGTGTGGGCGGAGAGTTGCGGCCCGGAATTGTGCACCGGCTGGACAAAGAGACCAGTGGGCTGATCGTGGTGGCAAAGAACGATGAGGCGCATCGGAAACTGGCGGCGCAGTTCGCTCGGCGTGAAGTGAAGAAGACTTACGTGGCGCTGGTACATGGGTGGGTGAAGGCAGAGAGGGGGACGATCTCAAAAAGCATCAGCCGCGATCCTGTGCGGAGAATCCGTATGACCACACGGATGTCGGGCGGGCGAGAGGCGATCACGCATTACCGGGTGGTGCGGCGGATCGATAGCAGCTTTGGCAAGTTCAGCCTTCTTGACGTTAGGATCGACACCGGAAGAACACACCAGATTCGCGTGCACATGGCGTCCCTTGGACACGCGGTTGTGGGCGACGCGCTCTATGGCGCGCCGCGGGAGATTCGTGCGACTCCGGAAAAGAAAAAGCGGACAAGCCCTGTTGCTGACTCGCTTTCGCTTCCTCGGAATTTCCTGCACTCCGCGGAGTTGGAGTTGCAACATCCGCGGACCGGGGAGAGAATCGCACTCAAGAGCGCACTGCCGGTCGAGTTGGAATCGTTTCTGGCGAAATTGGAAGGGAAACCGTAAAGACCACGTCGTAAAGAAGTGGTAGGATGACGCCTTCGGCGTGGGGCCAAGCAGCGCACAATCCTTCGGGCCGGTTAGTCGGAATCGACAGATATAATGTCAAAAGCGATGCAAAATCTCGCGACCACTATTCTTTCGAAGGCTGGCCGGGCGCTGGGTCTAGCGCTTTTTGCGGTGTGTGCAGTGGCTCAGTCATCCGCTCCCGCCCCGGCATCTGAGGCGCCACAGGAATCGCAATCAACGGCTTCAAGGCCAACTGCTATAGGGAGTACCGCGGCGCAGCAGGCTCAACCTCCCCGGAATCAGAGTCCGCAAACCGAAGCTCCGCAGAGTCAACCTTCGCAAACCCAACTTCCCCAGACCCCGCCTCCTCCGGACCAAGCTGCGGCGGGACAAGACCAGGTGGCCACGTTCAAGATTGGGTCGAACGAAGTGAATGTGGTCTTCACCGTTACCGACAAGCACGGACGCCACATCACGAACCTGAAGCAAGAGGACTTTCGAGTTGTAGACGACAGCAAGCCGCCAGAGGAAGTCCGCAGCTTTCACAGTGAGACCAACCTGCCGCTGCAGGTGGGGCTGTTGATCGACGCGAGCAACTCGGTACGCGACCGCTTCAAGTTCGAGCAGGAATCGGCGATCGAGTTTTTGAACCAGACGGTGCGACCGAAATACGACCGTGCATTTGTGGTGGGCTTCGATGCCACTCCGGAGGTCACACAGGACTTCACCGACAATACGGAAAAGCTGGCGCACGGGGTGCACGAACTGCGTCCGGGAGGCGGCACCGCGCTGTACGACGCGGTCTACTTCGCGTGCCGCGACAAGCTGCTCAAGACACCTCACACAACGGCGGCGCGGCGCGCCATCATTCTGCTCAGCGACGGGGATGACAACCTGAGCCACGTGACTCGCGAGGAGGCTATTGAGATGGCGCAGCGGGCGGAGGCCATCATCTACACCATCAGCACGAATGTCAGCGGAACGAAAGGGTCAGGCGACAAGGTGCTGGAGCGCATTGCCGATGCGACTGGCGGACGGGCATTCTTTCCATTTCAGATTCGGGATGTGGCCAACGCGTTTGCCGAGATCCAGAATGAACTCCGCAGCCAATATGCGATCGCTTACAAGCCGGCGAACTTCAAGACCGATGGACATTACCGCGCGATCGAAATCGTGGCTAACGATCGCAAGAATTTCCGGGTGCGAGCGCGCCGCGGCTACTACGCTCCGAATCAGTAAAGCGCATAAAGACCCCGGCGCCCCGGGAGTCCATCTCTTCAGAGGGTGGAACAGATCAGCCGATGCCGGGATATTCAGGCACGCCACTGCCGAAAAAGTTAGGGATCAAGAATAGATTCCGTATTTGCCTGGTTAACGCTCCTGCGGACGTGCGCGAGAAATTGCGGGAAGCGATATCGGCATGTGAGGTGTTGAGCGAACCTCGCGGCCCGCTGGACTTTGTCATGTTTTTTACGAGGTCCCGCGCAGATCTTTCCAGGGAATTTTCGCGTTTGGCCAAAGAATTATCCACCGCGGGAATGCTGTGGGTCAGCTGGCCTAAGAAAAGTTCAGCCGTCGCCACCGATGTCGATGAGAATGTGGTCCGCGAAATTGGCCTCTCGGCCGGACTGGTGGATGTGAAGGTATGCGCAGTAACCGAAGTGTGGTCGGGATTAAAATTCGTGAGGCGGGTCGCTGATCGGAGGAAGCAGGATCGGAAGAAGCAGGATCGGAAGAAGCAGGATCGGAAGAAGCAGGATCAAAAGAAGTAGAGCTGACCTCACAGATGTTTCTGGGGGGTGAGGCCCTCAGGGGCTAAAGCCCGCATTATTTTTAGCTTCTGGCGGCACGGCTGGGAGCCGTGCCCTTTCAAAACCGTTTCTTCCGAAACCATTTATGCCGAAACCATTTATGAGACCAGTCCTAGTAAGTGCGAGGCAAAAAAAGCATCACCTGCCAGCGGTTTGGAACCGGTTAGTCCCAACCCGCTGAAGGTGACTCAGAAGCGTCCGTGCACTCACGGACTGGCAGCCCTCGCCTTGGCACTGAAACCGGTTAGTTTCAGGGCCGTCAGTCTGGCAACCGGAAACTTTAGGCCGTCCGCGCGCCGGCAAACAAATGCGCCACAAAAGAAATGACGGCGAGCAGCAGCAGCAAATGAATCAGGCCGCTGGCCACATGAAACATCAAGAAGCCGCCGGCCCACATAATGACCAGCAACAGGGCAATCAAAAGAAAAGGCCCAAACCTCATTTACGCCTCCTTGGCATAAGCCCAGTTCCACCGTACTGGTCGTTTATAAGGCAGGCCCGCCTATGAACCCATCGGCAAGAATCTGTAAAAGGCAGGGTTCAGTGCGGTAGAGATAAAAAGGGAAAAAGGGCGGGGGCTGGACTAGTAATGGGTTCACTGTAGTCAGCAAACGTTTTGATAAGCTTCTTGGGAAAAGAGGATCCAATGGTACGAGTTGGCTTGATTGGATTTGGCTTGGCAGGACAGGCCTTTCATGCGCCTGTAATTCGGGGCGTGCCGGGGATGGAACTCGCCTGCATTCTCGAGCGTCGAGGGTCGCGGGCGAAGGAACGATATCCCGAGGTAAGAGTCGCCAGGACGCTGGACGAACTGCTCGCGGACGAAACGATTCGGCTATGTGTCGTGGCAACGCCGAACGATTCGCACTTCGACTATACGAAATCCTGCCTCATGGCGGGGCGCGATGTCGTCGTGGACAAGCCGTTCACTCCGACGCTGGCGGAGGCGGAGGAATTGGTGCGGATCGCCACGGAGCAGGGGAGGCTGCTCACTGTTTATCAGGATCGCCGATGGGACGGCGAATTTCATACGGTACGAGAAATGGTCGGGACAAAAACGCTGGGAAAAGTGGTCGAGTATGAGGCACGCTTCGATCGGTTTCGTCTCGAGCCCAAGGAAAACGCCTGGCGGGAACGCGCGGATCAGCCGGCAGCAGGGGTTTTGTTTGATCTGGGACCTCACTTGATCGATCAGGCGCTGGTTCTGTTTGGCGAGCCACAAAAGATTACGGCTTCGGCGTTTTGCCAGCGCGAGACTTCGCAGGTAGACGACTCCTTCGATGTGTGTATGGAATATCCTGGATTGCGGGCGATGTTGCGGGCGCGCATCATCGCATTTGCACCTGGACCGCACATGCTGATTCACGGGACGAAGGGATCGTTCATAAAGTACGGCATGGATCCGCAAGAGGAACGCCTGCGCGGCAAGGATTGTCCGGACGGCACCGATTGGGGCGCGGATTGGGGGGAGGAGCCGAAAGAATTGTGGGGAACGCTGAGCCTGGTTGGCCAACCCAGCCAGAAAGTAAAGACGGAACGCGGGGATTATCGCGGCTTCTACGCCAACGTGCGGGATGCAATCGAAAAGGGCTCGCCGTTGGATGTAACGCCAGACCAGGCGCTGCGGACGATGCGTGGAGTCTTGCTGGCGCGAAAAAGCAGCCAGGAACAGCGCACAGTTCTGTGGGAGGAAGCGGTGGAATGAAGGGCGGTGTTGTTCCTGGGGTTGGGAGTAACCGCACCACGTAGCGACGATTTTTACATTCTCTTGACAACCACCCAAGGGTAATCGCTGAAAATTCGCTCGAATCATTACGGACCTTAAGGAGCGAACATGAAAGCGCCAGCCTGCCTGCCCCGATTGCTTTCCATTGTGCTTGTGACGGCGACATCGTCGTTGTGCGCCGCTCAAACCTACACCATCACCGATCTGGGAACTCTCCCGGGCGGAGGTTACAGCGTAGCGCGTGGGGTCAACGCAACCGGGGAGGTTACCGGCGCCTCCGGCAATAGCAACAGCAATCTCAGCGACGTATTTCTCTACAGCAACGGCGCTATGACGAACCTCGGTACGTTAGGCGGTCCGTCGGGCATCGGCAACGGAATTAATGCTTCCGGCCAGATCGCCGGATACTCCACGAATTCGGCGGGCACGTATAAGGCATTCCTCGCGAGCGGTGGAAAGTTGACGGACATTGGCGACCTCGGCGGTGGTTCGGCGGTCGCTTACGGAATCAATGACGTGGGGCAGGTGGTCGGCTCAGCGGTCACGGCGACTGGTGAAAACCATCCATTTCTTTACAGCAACGGAAAGATGATTGATCTGGGGACCTTAGGCTCAAGCGGCAATTCGTGGTGGAACAGCGCGCAGAGTCTCAACAGCTTCGGCACGGTGGTGGGAACGTCCTATGACACCCGGGGCAATTTCTTCGGCTTTGTTTGGCGCAACGGCAAGATGATCAAGATGGGAACCTTGGGCGGGCCGTGGAGCCAAGCTTATGCCATCAATAATAAAGGGCAGGTCACGGGCCTGGCCTATACGAAGAACGGCGGAGCCCACGCGTTTATTACGTCGGGCAGCCAGCTAGTCGATCTGGGAACGATCAGTGGTCCGACTTCTACGACATGGGGTTTCGGCATCAACAATTCCGGAGTCGTCGTCGGCCAGTCTACCTTTACGAATACCTATCACGCCTTTGTGTACAGCAGCGGGAAGATGAAGGATCTGAATAAACTGATCCCGGCGGGATCCGGGTGGGTGCTGACTGAGGCCGACAGCATCAATGATTCGGGACAGATCGTTGGCACAGGCATGCACAACGGACAACAGCACGCGTTTCTGTTGACGCCCCACTAGGGCAGGGTCCAGACGCTTCGGGTCTGCAGAAGGCCACGTTCTTAAGGGACGTGGCTTTTGTATTTTGTAATAGCAAAGTTAGGGGATTGCGGGGTTAAAAAGGTTGTTAGGGCAAGAGCAAAGGCACCGCGGGAGGCATCGAGAATGCGATTGCGCCGTGCATAACTCTCTGGAAGGCAGCTTGGAACTGCTTCATTTCTTCACGAGTACCGACAGTGATGCGGACGCACGTCGGCATGATCGGCCAGATGCGTCCGATGAAGACATTCTGCTGGGCCATCGCGTCGATCACTTGTTTTCCCGACCGCCTGGTATCGAGCAGGAAGCAATTCGACTCCGAGGGGATGTAGGAGTAGCCGTTGCGGTCGAGCCACTGAAAAGTTTCCTGGCGAATGGTGGCGTTGATGTGCCTGCGTTCCGGGACCAGTTGCGGGTCCTTGAGACTTGCCGAGGCCGCGACGACGGCGGTGGTGGGCATGAAATTCCAGCCGGCACTGTCCGTGATTTTTGTGAGCAGGTCGGGGCGAGCGATGGCGAATCCGCAACGCAGGCCGGCCATGCCATAGGTCTTCGAGAAGGTCCGGAGCACGACCACATCCTTGCCGGCCTTGACGAGGTCGAGCGTGGAGGGGGCATCCGAAAAATGGATGTAGGCTTCGTCGACCATCACGATAGAGCCCTTGGGTTTGTTTTCGACGAGGTACTCGATGTCGGAGTGTGGCGTGAGCGTGCCGGTAGGATTGTTGGGCGTGCAAATGTAAAAGAGTCCAGCGTCGGGAGCAGCGGCCAGCATGGCCTTGACATCGTGAGCGTAGGTTTTGGTGAGAGGAACTTTGACGACACGGGCCCCGGCTGCCTCGGCCGCGTAAATTCCAGCTTCGTAACCAGGATCGGCAGTGACGTAGCTTTTCCGTGGCGAAGTGAAGGCTACGACGGAGAAGCGAAGCGGGACGCTGGAACCGGGGAAAGCGTGTACATAGTCCGGGTTGAGGCCTTCGAGCTGGGCAAAGGTATGGACGAGGTCGTCAGTAAGGTTATCGAAGTAGCGTCCGCCTTGAGGGGTGATGGCGGAAATAGCGTCGCGGGCAGGCTGGCTTGGCCCGAGCGGATTCTCGTTTTGATCGATAATGACCGCGTCCTTAGAGAATGGTTTGCGCGCTGCCGCGGCGAGCATCGGTTCAGTGACGATGTGGAAGGCTGCTGCGGCGGAGGCCGCGGCTGACAAATGGAGGAATGAGCGGCGCGAAAAAGGTAAGGAATTTCGAGATGGCATTGCGAAGCTCCAGTTCGTCCCAGGGCGCGCCATACAGGCTAAATGGTTTTCGTTTTGATGGATAGAGATTAGTTAGGTCAGAGATTAGTTAGGTCAGAAGCGTGCGACTGTGGGGGAAATGCCTTTTGGCTTGATGCGGGCTTCAAAGTTCAAATTCAACAGCAACAGCAAAAGCAGCGGGCAAGAGTGCCCGCTCTACACTATTGCTCTTGGTTGTGGGCGGTGGCGTAGTAACCGGAGCGGGCCTGAATTTTATAGCTCTGTTTACACTTGATTTCGAGCTTTCGGTAGGACCCATCCTGCTTAGTGTTTGTGGGCGTATAGCCGATATTGTACTGGCTGCGCAGTTCGGCGGAGATTTGATCGAAGGCTTCCCTCAGCTTGTCGAGTTTGTTGCCCACGTTAATGACTCGGCCACCGGTTTGCTCCGTGAGCTTTTTCATGTCTGATTCGCCGAAATAGCCAAAGCCGCCGTAGAAGCCGCGGTCTGCACACAGGAGGACGTAAACAATGGAATCGGCCTTCTGCGCTGCTTCGATGGCGTCCTGGATTCTCAGTCTGCTGCCTTCGTCCTGACCGTCGGTCAGAAGGATCATGGCCTTGCGTCCCACTTCTTTGGCGAGCATGTCGTGGGACGCAAGGTAAACCGCGTCGTAGAGCAAGGTTCCGGGCGCATTGTGGGTGGGGACGGGACCACCTCCCATCCCAGGGATGCCGCCGCTGGTGTAGTCCACATTGACCTTCGCCTTATTGAGGGCAGTTTGCAGTCGATGAACATCGCGGGTGAAGTCCTGCAAAAGATCCACGCTGATATCGAAACTGATGACGAAGGCTTCGTCTTTGTCGCGCAGGATTTGGCGAAGGAAAGAGGCGCCAACTTCTTTTTCCATGTCCAGAACGTTGCGCTGGCTGCCGCTCGAATCGATCATGATGCCCAAGGTCAGCGGGAGATTCGATTCCGCATTGAAATACTTAACGGTCTGGGGCGTGCCGTCTTCAGCAATCTGAAAGTCGTCCTTAGTGAGGTTGGGAATGAGCGTGCCCTTCTTGTCCTTCACATTGAAAAAAAGCTGGACGACGTTGACGTTGACCTTCAAGGTTTCTGTCGGCTTTTGGTCGTCGCCATTCTGGGCCGGGGCGGAGCTTTGCTGGGCTAGCCCGACCGCCGGTGCCGCACATAGGACGGCCAACATAGCCAGGCGCAGGAGTCCAGTTCGTGAAATAGGGGCTGCGGACATTTTGGGATTCTCTTTGCGGGACTTTGTTAGTCTAGTCCTGTCGGTTTAGATGCACCAAATAGGACGGTTTGGGCATCCGAACTGTGGGGAAGTGTCTTTTTTCAACGAGACGGCGGGAGTAGACCGTTTCAGAAGAGGATGCATGGTGCTTCTGAGCAAAAGGCTTAGTCTGAGAAACAGGCTTGTATGGTTAGGATTCCGACGGACGCCGCTGGCAGCGGTTGGGCCGGTTCTGATGGTGGTGCTGGTGCTGATCGTGTCAACCGGGCGTGCGCAGTCTGGCCAGTCGCAGTCTGGCCAGTCGACGAACAGCCAGAGCTCAAAGCCGGCACAGTCCCAGGCACCGCAGGATATTCCAGACGCACCTTCGACCGTGCAGCCACCTCCGGCGCCATCTTCTCCCGCGGACAGGCCGCCCATTCCTCCGGCCACAGAGGGAACTAACCTGGAACAGCCGCCTCCGGCAACTGAAGCGGGGCAAACGGGAGGCGAAACGCAGCCTCCGCCAATGCCGCCCATCCAAACTGTGCCGCCCGGCACCAGCACTGCCCAAGGCAGTAGTGGGCAGCAACAGCTCTACAAGCTGGTGGTCCAATCCAACTTCGTTCAGGTGCCCGTTACCGTGAAGGATAAGGACGGCCGGCTGGTGGATGGGCTGCTTCCAAAAGATTTTACGGTACTCGAAAACGGTAAGAAGCAGCAATTGACGTTCTTCACCAGCGATCCCTTCGAGCTTTCCGTGGCCATCGTGCTCGACCTCGGAATGCCGGACGTAGCGGTGCAGAAGGTGAACCAGACATTTCCGGCGCTGGTGGGGGCATTCAGCCCATATGACGAAGTGGCTCTTTATACCTACAGCAGCACGGTCAGTCAGGTCAGCGACTTCAATGGAGCGAGCAGCAAGCTCACTGCCGTGCTGAACCAAATGAAGACGGTGCGCGGTCACAACAACGGTCCGGCGATACTAGGTGGCCCGTTTGGACCCCAGGGTCCCACTGTGAACGGCCTTCCGGTGGGCGGGCCTGCGGCGCCGCCGGTCAACACCCCGCCGAAAGAAGCGCACGTACTAAACGATGCCATCCTGGAAGCTGCCCTCGATTTGAGCAAGCGTGACCGCACCCGGCGCAAAGTAATTTTCGTGATCAGTGACGGCCGGGAATTTGGAAGCAAGGCAAGTTATAGTGATGTGCTGAAGCTGCTTCTTGCCCAGGGAATCCAGATCAAGGCAGTTGCTGTCGAGGGTGCGGCCCTGCCACTCTACAGCAAGCTTGAGCGTTTGCACCTTCCGCGGGAAGGCTATGGCAACCTCCTGCCCAGATACGCCTCCGCGACGGGTGGCGGCAGTGTTTACACCGAACTCTCACGGAACTCGATCGAAGAGTCCTACGCTCAGATCACGTCCGAGGCCCGCAACCAGTACACCTTGGGTTACACGACCCGGGCGACTGCCAGCACCGCATACCGGGACATCGAGGTTCGGCTGGACCGTCCTGGCCTGAATATCAACGCCAAGGCCGGGTACTATCCGGTGCCAGCTGCCCGGTAGGACGTCGCCGAGTAGTGGGTTCTAATGGAAAGCCCTTCGATAGTGTGTCTCTGTTTTCGAGCGGCGAATTTTCAGTGGACGGGCAAGGGTTCAGCCACAGTTCGAGGAAAATCGAGCCGAAAGGAAATCTTGACGGGTTTGCCGATCTGCATTCGTTTTCCGCAAAGCAAGGCAGGTCAATCGATCTCCGCAGTACAAGTGGCATTGTTTTGGCTGTTTTTTGTTCGGGGGGATGAGTGACAGCCGCGCTGGTGATAATCGATGTTCAAATTGGTCTGGTGAGTCTCATGCCGCCCGAACTGCAGGATCGCGTTTTGTCGAATATCACGGTTCTGCTGGGCGAGGCACGCTCCTCTGGAATACCTGTCGTGTTCATCCAGCACGATGGTCCCAAGGGACATCCACTGGAAACAAACACCCCGGCGTGGGCGATACATCCTTCGATCCTTCCGCGGACTGGAGAGCCCGTCATCAGAAAGAAGGCATCAGACTCTTTCTTCGAGACGGGACTGGCAGAAGAACTTCAGAACGATAAAATCAGGAATCTTATCATTGCGGGCGCCATGACCGAATACTGTGTCGATACGACGTGCCGACGTGCCGTTACGCTTGGCTACGATGTAATGCTGGTAGCCGACGCGCACCTCACACGCGATACTTCGGTTCTAACTGCCTCACAGATCATCGCGCACCATAATCTCCTCCTCAACGGATTTGCCGCGGGAACTCATTCCATCAAGGTCGCTCCGACGGCTGAGATTTCCCTCTGAAACTCACCGCTCCATTGGTTGATTTGCGCCGGTTACTCCATATTCACCTGATTCGCCATGGCTTCCATCGACCCGATTGAGTTGAGCCAATAGCTATAAGCCAGACGTTTGCAGGCTCGTCAGTACTTCCTCAGCACTCCAATCACCCGCCCCTGCACTTCCACCGCCGCTGCAGGCAGAATGATGGGCTTCATGTTCACGTTGGAAGGCTGCAGGCGAATGTTATCGCCTTCGCGGAAAAAACGCTTCAGCGTCGCGTCGGTTGCATCCACCAAAGCGACGACGATGTCTCCGTTATGCGCTGTCTTGGCCTTCTCTACCAGCACGTAATCGCCATCGAGGATAGCTTCATCCTGCATCGAATCGCCTCGCACCTCAAGCACGAACACTTCTTTCGAGCGCACAAAGTCGGCCAGCGAAATCGTTTCATTATTCTGCACTGCTTCAATGGGTTGACCGGCGGCGATGCGTCACGGTGGCCAGAGAGTTCAGCTTCAGCCCGTTGCCGATTTCCTCAAACGAGGGCGAATAGCCATGCTCGGCCACGAATCGCGAGATGAAGTCATACACCTCCCGCTGCCTGCGAGTAATTGCCATACTGACATTGTTGGCGAATATAAGGCGAATGTCAAGCGGAATCAGCCGTTAGCTATCAGTCTTAGCCATTAGCTCTGGACAGTGTGGAGCGGACACTCTTGTCCGCTGCCTTGGACTTTGATTTGACCTAGCGACTACATTCGGCGCGAAGATTCATCTCTCCCTCTGTCACTCCAAGATGATGCACCTCTGCTTACAAAGTTAGTCTGTCAGGCGTGAGCAAAGGCGCGGTGACCCGAAGATCCACAGGCCGTCTGTGACATCTAACCCTGCCTCCCACAACAAATCAGCTCAGCATGATCAAGGCGCAGGCAGTATAGCTAGCTCGGACTACAAGGGCTGTAACTCCTTTGTTCTCTAGATTTTGACCTCTAAGTGATCTGCAATCAAGATTTTGCAGACACTTTTTGCAAACCCCGCGCCCAGCAAGCCATTCAGAGGTATGGGGGGAAGGGGGGTACCTTCAATGTCGAGAGTTTTTCCCGCTTTGATCCCATCATTTGGAGCGATCACTCGCAGGTTTTTTCAGGGCAGAAGTCCACAGGCCCATTTTGGACTTGGTGTGAGGAGAGCCATCCGAAACTTCCCTCTGATTCGTAACTCTAATACTGGGAATGGTGGTAATTGAGTTCGGAGGGATTATGTCCAGAGTCTCGGTTCGGATGTTCGCCATGATTCTGACGGTGCTGGCGGGCGCGGTGGCCTGTCGAGCCGGCAGCGGCGCAGCGGTGCCCGCTCCGGTGGCGGACGAAGTAAAGGCGACGTCTCCGGCCAAACAAACTGCCGTGATCGCCGGAGGCTGCTTCTGGGGCATTCAGGCGGTCTTCCAGCATGTGAAGGGTGTGGTCAGCGCGACGTCGGGTTATTCCGGAGGCTCGGCCAAGAACGCCGAATACGAAGTCGTCAGTACGGGCGAAACCGGTCACGCAGAATCGGTCCAGATCGTCTACGATCCCGCGCAGATTACATATGGCGAGCTGCTGCGCATTTTCTTCTCGGTGGCCCATGACCCCACGCAGCTGAACCGGCAGGGACCGGACCAGGGCACGCAGTATCGATCTGTAATCTTCTACAGCAACGACGAGCAAAAAAGAATTGCCGAGGCTTACATTGCGCAGCTCGACAAGGCAAAAGTTTTCCCCCGCCCCATCGTGACGCAAGTTGTTCCGATGAAAGCCTTCTATCCGGCCGAGGCTTATCACCAGAACTATGCCGCGGCGCATCCCAGCAATCCGTACATCGTGTTCAACGACGCTCCGAAGGTCGCGCACCTGCGCCAGGAGTTTCCCGATCTGTACGCCGGAAAGTAGGAGTGGGAAGTAGGAGAAGAAATGTTCGATTCTGACCTCGAGCGTGAAGGCCTGACCAACATCCGGAGACGCGTGTTTCTGACCAGTGCGGCTGCGGCGCTTGGGGGCGCATTCTTGTGGTCGTGGAAGAAGCCGCGAACTTTGCAAGCGGCAGCAGCGCTGAAGGCGCCGGAAGAAGTCACAATCGTGCAATTCTCGGACTCAGGCCAGCGGCTGAAGACGGTTCGCATCACGCAGGTAGTCAAATCGGATGCCGAGTGGCGCGAGCAACTCGGGCCGGGCGTCTTCGATATCACGCGTAATGCCGACACCGAGATCGCATTCAGCGGCAAATATTGGAACCTGCATGACAAAGGTATCTATCGCTGCATTTGCTGCGACAACGCGCTTTTCAATTCCGAGACGAAATTCGAGTCTGGAACCGGCTGGCCGAGTTTCTGGGCTCCGATCGCCACTGAAAATGTTCGCGAGATCAGCGATACAACTTTCGGAATGGTCCGGACCGCCGTGTCCTGTACCGAGTGCGACGCGCATCTGGGACACGTGTTCGACGATGGCCCGGAGCCCACTCATCTTCGCTATTGCATGAATTCCGCTTCCCTGCGGTTTGTCGGTCAGGGTTAAGGGACCGGGCGGACGAGGTTTATTTGCCGTCGCCGTCGACGTCGCCAGCACTCTTCAGGGTGACCGTGTCATGCGAGAGCGTGCCGCTCTTCTGAATGGGACCCGGAGCTTGAGGTAGCCGGGCAGCCGGTTGCGAGACTTGCTGAACGTTGTTGGCGTGAGTACTGGTGGCTGGACTGATCATATGAAGATAGCATCGGCAGCGGCTGAAGAGTCTTTAGCGGATAAGATCAAGCTCGGCAATCCTTGGTAAGGTTACCGCCGGTTGTGTCGCATCGCATCCGCACGAACAAGCGCACAGAATTCATCCACGTGTTCTTTGTAGTAGAGGGTCGCGCATCAGGCGCCGGTCACAAAGAAATTACGCTCCGCTTTGCTTTCAGATTTGTTGGGAGCAGAGTCTCCGGCAACATCCTGCACGAACTCGCGGCGCCGTTCGGGTCCTTTGCGCTCCAGCACGCGTACGCGGCGTGCGGGAATGTTACTGGGTTCGAGACTGATGATGCGACCGTCTCGTACCTGTATGTGCGAGCGGAACCAGTCGGTGCGGAACATCCGGCCGGAAGCATAGAACGTCATCGAGGCGGCGATGGGCCCTTCGAACTCGTCTCCGCTGCAAGCCAGAAGACGCTTCCCGATCTCCTGCGTCCAGGTCATGCCGCCAACCAGTGGATCGTTCAGGCGGCAGCGCTCGAAAGGCACGGCGTGAGAAAGCTTACGCAGTTGCACCAGTTGGAGCAGGACCGAAATCTTTGCCAGATTCGTGACGACAACGCGTGCCTCAGTAGCGGAGATCCGTTCCAGCTTGATGTGCAACTCCGGGGACCATTCGCGCTCGAACTCCTCGCGGGCCAGCGCCAGGCCTTTATCGGTGGCCTCAACGTAGCGCAGAGTCGCGCGCGCCAGAACCACGCTGAAAAAGCAGGTCACGACGGTCGCGATGATCGGGACGTAACTGATGAACGTTGTAAACGGGATTCGGTACGAGTTGATCCACTGCATGTGCATAGAACCGTTCGGCTCCTCACTTGGGGCAGCAGTACTGGTTAGTGAAAGGGCAGGAATTGGGGGATGCGTTCGGATGATTCCCGCCCGAGGCTCGTATTAGGAAGAGAGTCTAGCGTGAGGGATGTTGCTGCTCCAGATGCGTATGGTGCAGAGCTGAGCCCACGCCAAGTTCAGGGACTTTGGTAACTGCGTGCACGTCTGGTGGGAGCGCAAAGACTACTCGAGCACGCTGTCGTCGAGTTTTTTTCTGCTCCAGTCGGCTGCGGCCTGCACAAAGGCAAGCACCACCGGGTGCGGGTTCTTTTCTGTGGACGACAACTGCGGCTGGAATAGTGTCGCCAGAAAGAAACGGTGGGTAGGAGACTCGATGGCACGGATTTCTCCTTGCGCTCCGCGAGCAACCACGGGGAATCCGGCTTCCATGGTGCACCATTCGTAGTCGGGATTGACCTCGAAGTTGCAGAAGAACTCCTCGGTGGCGGTTTCTTCGTTCTTGCCATAGAACGACTGCAGGTAGGAGCCGGGGCGGAGCCGGATTTCCGGGATCGCGCCGGAAAGCTTGGGAGCGTTGCCTTTGCGGTCGGGCACGGCACAGGCTACGGGATAGATGACAATATTTTTCGATCCGGAATTGTTCTCGGCGCTGTCGGCGTCTTCGATATTAAGGACGTTGCGCGCGAACTCGATGAGAGTGTACTGGAATCCGCCGCAGGTTCCTAGAAAGGGCCAGTCGCGTCTACGGGCAAACTCGATACCCTTGAGCATGCCGTCAAAACTCTTGTAGGGGCTGCCTGGCGAGGCCCATAGACCGTCGAATTTTTCCAGAACCTTCTCGGCGCCGGGCGCGACAAGCGACGGTGTGGGCAGCCACTCGGACTCGACTTTCAGATTGATCTTACGGGCGGCGTGCTGCAGGGAGTCGGTGGTGGCGTGGTGCGAGCGAAATTCGGTATTGAAGTCGCCCAGGATTCCGATCCGAACTGCGTCGCTCACGCGAGCATTGTACTAGAGGCGAAGCCGGGCATCGGAGGCAGCCGTCAGGACAGGGTTAGAAGCGTGGTGCGGCAGAGCTTCAGCCCCAGTTCTCGATTGAGAGTAGGACGTAGAGGCTGAGGAGCGCCAGCGCCGGCCCGCCCCAGGTCATCAGAGTGCACTTCCATCCCAGAGAGCGGGCGACGTCCTGTTGGCTGCGCCAGGAGATCATGAACGTCTTGTTGCTCGTGCCCTTCATAAGAACTACCGGTGGACGGGGATCGAAGCCATTCAGTTCCAGCGCAGCTGAGCCTGAGCCGGCTCCGCCGAAACCCCTTACTTCATCCTGTGAGTGAACCGTCAAGACCGAGGCCTCTTCGCTCACCCGTATGGCTGGGCTTTCCACCCCCGCTGCTGACCACGCCGAAGGATTTGAAATGCCAGCCTTCAGCAGCGCTGCTGCGATCTTATGCTGCTGACTCATATCCGCCGATCCGGCCGGAGTTTGCTCAGTCGACAGCCGGATGACTTGCACTGTTTTGTCGTCCGACCGGGCATCCGGCGGGACCGCAAGTCGTTGAAGGAGAGATCCCGTATTGGAGTTACCGTCGATGCCAGTCGAAAACGAAAACGCGGCACCTAGCCTGAGCGAGAACCCCTCCGTGGAAATCAGGTCGAGGACTTCCACGTCACGAATCGGTTGAGGCGCGAGTTCGAGGCCCGGATTCTCGGTGAGCGTGCCCAGAATGAAGAGCGCATTCTTGGGCTTGATGCAGAATTCTTCCACCTTAATTTTGTTCTTGGTAACGATGCTGTTGCGGGCGAGGAAGCTGCGTACGTTGTCTGGAACCGGATCTTTCGTGGTGAAGAAGGAATCGCAGAACTCTTCCTGGAAGTCGCGGTGGAGGTCGAGATCGGCGCCCCGCGGGTCGACCAGCACCCGCCCGGTGTTGTCATCGAGAAAAAAGGGAACGTGCATGCACTCGTCGGCGACCTTCACCCACTGATCGCTCTTGCCTTGTCGCTTCCACTCCCAAACCAGCGTGCGGTAGCAGTAGCAGGGCCGGGCCGTGACCGGGGCAATCATCGTGTACGGCCCGACGGCAAGACCACTGAGCTCAACCATCCCCAT
>WNFI01011408.1_pt1 | contig 26101 bp, 26 predicted proteins | sample 5400471 | NCBI WGS metagenome assembly WNFI01 (sample SAMN13153348, study PRJNA577476) | soil metagenome | isolation source: 100 cm saprolite on Douglas fir-dominated hillslope | place: USA:California | collected 2013-09-17 | reverse complement strand
TATTCCGCCCCGGTCGATATCCCCGACGAATACCCATCGACCGTTCAGGTAGCGGCACGGCCGTAAATTCACGAGGTCGCGGTCCAGTAAGTTGAGTTCCACGGGACTGCCGGCGCCTTCCATCAGCAAGACGTCACATCGCTCCTGCCAGGCGTCGAGGACCTCCGTGACGGTCTGCCACAGACGATCGAAGTGCCGATAGTACTCGGCCGCGGCACAGTGGCCTTGCGAGCGGCCCAACACGACCACTTGCGATCCTTGAGCCCCGCTCGGTTTGAGTAATATGGGATTCATCTCCACCGTCGGGTTCAGACCGCAAGCCTCCGCTTGCACGGCCTGGGCGCGCCCGATTTCGCCCCCGTCCAGCGTGACCCAAGCGTTATTGGACATGTTCTGGGCTTTGAAGGGGGCTACACGAATTCCTTGACCATGAAGCCAGGCGCCCAGCGCAGTCGTGATCCAGCTTTTTCCCGCGCCGGAACCTGATCCAAGAATCGACAAGGCCTTCATAGGTGAAAAATCGCTCCGCTAGGACCGCATGTCCACCTAATCTATCAGACACCCCAAGAGATCGGCCCGCGTTTCCGGCTTGCCAACCGCTTTTGCGGCAGTTAGCATCGTCGGCGAAGTTGTCAGGTGCTTCGCCGCCTTCTCGATATCGATCGTGAATGACGGCAAGTGAAACGGGAAGCCGGTGCGAATTCTGGTCATTCACCAGAACCCATCCCGGCGCTGCCCCCGCAACGGTAAACGAGTAACGGCGAACCTCGTTCCCTTCCGGCGATTTCACCTTCCATTCCTGCTCGCTAAGTCGCATGGGTTAACGCGTTCTCGCCCTTGGCGAAGCTCGGGAGGTGTTGTCTTGGGTGAAGTGAATCGTATTCCTGTGACCGTGCTGACCGGCTTCTTGGGCTCCGGCAAGACGACGCTTCTGAATCGCATCCTCACCGAAAGCCATGGCCAGCGCATCGCCGTCATCGAGAACGAGTTCGGCGAGATCGGCGTCGATCAGGAACTCGTGATCAACGCCGAGGAAGAGATCTTCGAGATGAATAACGGGTGCATCTGCTGCACCGTGCGCGGCGACCTGATTCGCATCCTCGGCAATTTGATCTCTCGCCGGGACAAGTTCGATCGCATCGTCTTGGAGACCACCGGTCTCGCCAATCCCGGGCCGGTCGCGCAAACATTTTTCGTGGATGAAGGAATGAGCGCGGAATTCGCGCTGGATGGAATCGTGACGATGGTGGATGTGCGGCATTTCGATCAGCAGCTCATCGAGAGCGAGGAGGCGCGCACGCAAGTGGCATTCGCCGATGTCATCGTCTTGAACAAGACTGATTTGGTTGGCGGCACCGATCTCGACGCCCTGGAGCGGAGGGTGCGCGCTATCAACGCCCTGGCGCGAATCGTGCGCGCGGACCCCGCCCGGCGGGCATCGGTTCCCATGAGTTCCGTGCTCGGTATCGGCGGGTTCGATCTTGCGCGGGCGCTCGAGTACAAGCCGACCTTTCTCGAGCCCGAATATCCGTTTGAGTGGGCGGGAGCGTACGATCTCGCGGCGGGAGATTACGCGCTGGTGCTTCAGAGTGGGCCGGATCCCTCCATGAAGATCGTCGTGTGCGAGGCGCTGGCCTCCGACGAACTCGATCCGACCAAGGCGGCGGAGCGCGTATTCGCCCTGTTCTCCGGTGCCGCTCCGCCCGATGCTCCCGGCGCGGTCATCGAGCCGCAGGTCCGCTCGCGGCTTCTCGACTTGCCGAGGGGCGCGGAAGCCCGGTTCATGCTGCGCATCGCGACGCGGGGCACCTACTGGCTCTTTACGCAGCACCTGCCCGAGGAGTTCGCACTGAAGCTCAAGGATAGCCGGGATGCGGAGCCGGCGCCGCGGGTGCATAGGAATTTCGATCCCGGACACTCTCATGATGAGCGCGTGGGCTCGTTCAGCCTGGAGACGGATCGCCCGATCGATCCCGAGCGATTTCAGGCATGGCTCACGTCGACGCTGCAAACGCAGGGCACGCGGCTGTACCGCATGAAGGGTTTTTTGAATTTTAGGGGTGTGAACGAGCGAATTGTCATTCAGGGCGTGCACATGGTCGTGGACACCAGCACGCTTGGGCCGTGGGGTGATCGTCCGAGGAGAACGCAACTCGTGTTCATTGGGCGCGAACTCGACCAGAACCTGCTGACGCAGGGCTTTGACGCGTGCCTGGACGAAGAGGCGTGACGTCGTTCAAGGCGCGCCTCATCGCGCTATACACAGTACTCATATGCGCGAACGTTGCCGCGGGCGTTTGGGCGTTCGTGCTCTTTTCCGGCGACTCGGTGAAGCTTGGCACCGCGTTGCTCGCCTATAGTTTGGGGCTGCGCCACGCAGTTGATGCCGATCACATCGCTGCCATCGACAATGTAACCAGAAAACTGATCCAAGACGGCAAACGACCCATCACAGTCGGCTTTTTCTTTGCACTCGGACACTCCACCATCGTGCTGATGGCGGCTGGGCTCATCGCATTCGCCGTCGGCGCGATGGCGCGCTTCCAGAGTTTTTCTCAAATCGGCGGCGTGATCGCGACCGCAACCTCGGCTGCCTTTCTGTTTGCGATAGCAGCGATGAATTTACTGATACTGCGTTCGGTTTGGCAGCGCTTCGAGACAGTTCGGAGGGGAGGCAGGTACTCGGCTGATGATCTTGACACCCTCTTGGGCGGTCGCGGTCCGCTATCGCGGCTGTTTCGGCCGCTGTTCGCATTGATTCGCCATGGCTGGCAGATGGCGCCGCTCGGCTTCCTATTCGGGTTGGGTTTTGACACTGCCACCGAGGTGACTTTGCTCGGGCTCGCGGGCGCCCAGGCGGCGCATGGTGTTTCAATCGCGACTATCTTGGTGTTTCCCGCACTATTCGCGGTGGGTATGGCTCTCATCGACACGACCGACGGAGTGTTGATGCTCGGTGCGTATCAATGGGCGTTCGTAAAACCGATTCGCAAACTCTATTACAACATGACAATCACGGGCGTCTCGGCGCTGGTGGCGATCCTCATTGGAGGCATCGAGACCACCGCATTGATCGCCCACAAGCTGGATTTGACCCGCGGCGGCTGGAAGCTCGCAAGCACTCTTGCCGAACATTTCAATGCACTGGGCTTTGCGATCATTGGATTGTTTGCGGCGGCATGGACTGCATCGTATTTCATATACCAATGGAAGCGATTCGATGAGATCGAAGTCCTAAATGACGGTAGGGATGATGACTCGACCGGGAGACTTTGATTTTGAACGCGATCAACTATCTTGCTATAGCCTGTGTTTTGGCCGCGGTGCCCCCTGGTTTCGCGCAGGGGCAAAGCGCATCGCCGCTGGATGAAGTCGTGGTGACGGCGAAGAGTCTCGAAGAGGAGCTACCACAGCAGCTTTCACAATACGGCACGCATCTCGACACGATTTCAGCGGCCAAGATTCAGAACGGCGGCTACATCGACGTGGCTGGCGCGTTGGAAGCTCTGGCTCCAGGGCTCTATATCACCTCGAAGAATGGACCGTTCGATTATGTGCAGATTTCACTGCAAGGATCGCGGACGCCGGATGTCCTGTGGCTGGTGGACGGTGTGCGCATCAACAATCGGCTGTATGCGGGCACCACTCCGCTCGACACCATACCCGCCAGCATGATCGAGCGCATCGAAGTGCTGGACGGCGGTCAAGCGCTGTTCTACGGCACGCAGGCCGTGGCTGGGGCCATTAACATTGTCACCAAGTCGTTCTCCGACCATCCGGGTGGCGCCTTCAGCTTGGGTGCCGACACCAACGGGGGCCGGGAACTGACCGGATACTTTCGCGATACCGTGGCGAAACATCAATTCGTGGTCTATGCATCGCATGACCAATCTGGGGGTATCCGGCCGTTTCCCGACGCGGATTTCCAGCCCAGCGGCACTGACCGGCATCGTGATTACAAGGTGACAACGGTCGGGGTCAAGTACGGCTACGACTTTACCGACAATCTCACGCTGAGCGCCTCATATCAGCACACCAATGCGAATCTCGACTTCGCGCGACCGATGCTGACCGCGACTGCGTATAACCAACGCAACGAAGACTTGGTCAGCAGCCGGCTCGATTACACGCCCAGCGACGAGTTCAAGTTCTACATCAAGGACTACTACCATTGGTGGCTTTCCCATTATACCGAATTCGACAACGTCATCGGCAGGCCGGGCGCGCTCACAACCATCGACGATCACGATTTCTGGGGATACAAGGACTATGGCATCAATCTACTGACCCAGATCGCCGTAAATCGCGGTTTTGAGTATCTGGCGGGCTATGATTTCCAAAACTATACCGGCCGCGATGCGGTTTTGGTGATTCAGCAGCAGACTGAGCACGTCAATGCGTTTTTCGGTCAAATCCGCACGACGCCGGATTTGATTCCCAATGCCCACCTTGCGGCGGGACTGCGCTACAACATGCCAAACGTCGGACAATCGGCGCTGGTCTGGAATGGCAGCGGACAGTATGACTTTTCGAACTCTCTGTTCCTGAAAGCCAGCGTCGGGACGGCTTTTCGATTGCCGACCGCAGAGGAACTATTTGCCAACGACCCCAAGGACGAGCGTGGCGACCCCAATCTCAAGCCGGAGACGAGCAGAAATGCGAATGTGTCTGTCGGCGGCAGCGCCACAATCGGGGCCTCTGCGCTCAAGTGGGAGCTGATCGGCTTCTACCGGGTTATCAAGAACCTTATTGACTATCAGAGTTTTGATCCCAAAACAAATCAGGTCGTGTTTGGCAACGTACCCGGTAATGTCACTGTGCGCGGTCTGGAAGTGACGATGGACGCGCTCATAACGGCAGCGCTATCCGGAAACTTCAATGCGACTTACAGTCACAGCCGCCGGAGCGGCTCGGACCTGCAATTCGCTCAAGTTCCCGTGACGCAAGTGAAACTCGGCCTCGACTATCATCCGAGCGATCTGCCGTTCGGAGCGACCCTGAACGTGGTTCACCTAGGCGATGTCGACGCCGAGCCTTTTGGCGCCGGCAACGGCCGCTACGGGTATGGCAATTACATCGTTGCGGATCTTGGTGGTCGAATCTTCGTCGACCGCGCCCGCCGCCAGCGTATTGATCTGCATCTGAACAATGCCTTCAACAAGACTTACTACTCCGGGCTAACGCACGGCGTAAACGATACGAGCGGCGATGCCTACCTCGTGCATGATCTCGCGCTCCCGCGAACCTTCTCGGCCTATTACACTTACGCGTTCTAGCCTTCTGCCAGAGGGTCCGACGCGCTTGCGTCGGACCTAAGCGACATCGGCGCGTCCGGACTGTGTGCTGCCTGCATCATGATTCATCCGTTGTTTTTGTTTCACCGCTATCTCGGCATCGCCGTGGGCACCCTCATGGCCATGTGGTGTGTATCCGGCGTAGTCATGATGTATGTCAGCTACCCCGATTTGCAGGAGAACAGCCGGCGGCACCATCTCGCACCGATCGTATGGAGCAGCTGTTGCAAGATCTCCGATGAAGTGCTGGCCGACGACGATCCGGTGAGCGAATTCCAGGTCGAGATGCTGGCCGGGCGGCCGGTCTTGCAGCTGCGCAGCGGTCGGAAATATCACCTCATCGACCTCGTCGCCGGCTCTGTGATCGACAGAGTATCAACCCACCAGGCCGTCGAGGTGGCCAAGGATTTCGCCGAAGAGGCGCTGCCCGTGGCGCCGCGATTACTGGGTTTGATCGACCACGATCAATGGACGGTATCGGGCAGTTTCAATGCCGACCGCCCCCTGTATCACTTCAGTATGGGCGATGAAATGCGGACCGAGCTCTACGTGTCGAGTACCACCGGACATGCCGTGCAAATCACGACCGCCCGTGAGCGATTCTGGAATTGGGTAGGCTCAGTGCCGCATTGGCTCTACTTCGCCGAGCTGCGCCGCAGGCCCTCGCTCTGGAGTCAGATCGTTATTCTGACATCGCTGATCGGCTGCTTCTTGACGGTCACCGGGATCTACATCGGCGTGCGCCAGCTAGTCCATCGGCCGGCCGGGCGCTGGTCGCCGTATTGTGGATTCAATTTATGGCACCACGCCGCGGGGCTCTTCTTCGGCGCCTTCACGCTGGCATGGATATTGAGCGGGTTGCTGTCGATGAATCCCTGGGGTTGGCTCGAAGGTGCCGGCTCGCAGGCGGAACGCGCGCAGCTACGCGGCGAGCCGGAACCCTCGGGCGCGCAGCTCAAGGCTGCCCTGGCGGCTGTCGTTCGCGGGCATCCGATCGATGTTGTGTCTCTCGACATCGCGCCGCTCGACGGTCGGCTGTACCTCATCGCAAGCACGGCCGGAGACGAACGGCAGCGTCTCAGCGCCGGCGCCGTGCCGACGCCGCTGAACGAAGTCGATTTGGCTCATGCGGCAGGCGTCCTCGGCGGCGCAGGAGCGGCGCCTGCCGCATTGCTGTTGACGCGGGAAGATAGCTACTACTTCAGTCATCACCGCGACGTGGCGCGGCTACCGGTCTATCGGGTGATCCTTGGAGACGGCACGCGCTATTACATGGATGCCGTATCGGGCGCTCTCGTCGCGAAGATCGACCACAATGCTAAAGCCTATCGATGGTTGCATAAGGCCTTACATCGCATGGACTTTGCGGCGCCGCTACGGAGTCGTCCGCAGTGGGATGCACTCATGCTGCTGTTGATGTCCGGTGTAACGGTGCTGTGCGTGACAGGGGTCTATCTCGGATACCGTCGGCTAGTGCGGAGGCGGAGCGAGGGTCTTATTTCCGAATCAAAGCGAGAGCAGTTGCATTACTGATGTTTATTTTGCCAACACTATGCATTGCGCACGACGCGCTGCGCAATATCGGCCCCGTCGGTCACCGACACATTTAATTTTCGCGGGCACCTACCGCTTTCCCGTCGAGCGATATGCCCGCTCGACTTCTGGCCTCCGCGGCCTAGCCAACGCCGACGCGTCGCAGCAGAAAGTCTCTTCCACAAACAACTATATGCCTCCGATTTTGCTGAGACGTCCGCACAGAGGTCTTGGCTATCAATATAGGACGTACTTTGCATGAAGCGTAGAACAATTGCTGAAGTTCAAAGTACTCATATCCGATCACTCAACAAAAAGAGGGTTTGCACGACAAAAGAGGGTTTGCATACATGCGCGTTTCAACGTGGGGACAAGTTACGTCCGGATTATTCGTGAGCGTGCTGGTGGGATGCCACGGACACCATGGCGGCTACGGTTCAATGACGCCCGCACCCACGGTGAGCTTCTCGCAACCGGCAGCGGCGGCCACCATCAATTTCGGTCAGGCCCTGACCGTGACATGGACGTCGGCTTATACCACTTCGTGCGCCGCGACGACCTCGAGTGCGGCCGGCGGCACATTCACCGGCACCCAAATGGTGAGCGGCAGTCAGACGGTCGTCCCGACCGCTGCCGGAACCTACACCTACACGCTCAGCTGCACCGGGACCGGCGGCACCAAGTCGGCATCCGCGAGCGTGACGGTCACGCCCAACCTGCTCACCGCGCTGGCGCCAACCGGTGCGATCCCGACCGTAGGCTCGACGATCGATCCAACTAACGGCGACCTGAATCCCTATGGCCTGGTGGTCGCTCCGGCGACCGCCGGACTGATCACCAAGGGGGATCTCGTGGTGTGCGACTTCAATGACGGCCCGACCAATACTCAGGGTAAGGGAACGACCATCATCGGACTGCATCCCGGCACTGGATCCGCGCCGTATCGAATCGCGCAATCGGCGAATCTGCTGGGCTGCAATGCACTCACGATGCTGCCGGATGACAGCATCTCGGCGGCCGCGTGGGGGTCGAATATGAATCCGCTGGTGAGTGCGAGCGGGGCCGTTGGGACGCCCTTCTCCAGCGACACCTTCGCTGGTACTTGGGGTGAGGCGTACGTGGCCGCCACGGCCACGCAGCCCGCCGCAATCTACGTATCAAACGCGCCCGGTGGCGCCACGCACGCCGGCGGCACTGTCGATCGAATCAGCCTCGACGTCGATGCACAGACATCCTTTACGGAGATCGTGACCGGCATTTGCAGCGGCGGTGTACCGGGAGCCATATTCGGGCCCGCAGGGCTCACTTATGATCCGGCGAGCGATACCCTGTACATCGTCGCTACGAGCTCGGCCAGCGTGATTGCCATCGCAGGCGTGTCGAGCGTTCCGAAGGATGGCGTGGTTGTGAATGGACAATGCACCGGGGCCACCATCCCCACGCCCGTTCCGACCTTCTCGGGGCCCTCGATGGCCTCGGCCAAGATCCTTGCCCATGGCGCGCCCTTCAACACGCCGTTGAGCGCCGCCCTGTTGAAAAACGGCGATTTGGTGGTCGGCAACGCGGACATCGGCATCATGGCCCCAAGCACCACGACGAACTTGCTGATCGAGGTCTCGCCGGTGTTGCCCGGCGGCTTTGTCGGTCAACCGCTGCAGATCGATACCGGCACGCCGGGCGCCATCTTCGGCATCGCGGCCACGGTGGATGCCGCGGGGAACCAGATCATCTATTTCAATAATGACAATAATAATGCGGTGATGCAGTTGGGTCCGGTTGCGGGCACAGGCGGCGGCCCGGGCCCATACTAGTGTCTCCGTGATGACATCACGAATGCGCCAGAATCATTTGCAAGGGCATGATCGGCGGCTTGCAGCCGCTGCTCCTCCAACAACACTTGACGCTGGAACTCGCTCATCACATGGAGCATTCGTCGGAGAAAATCGCAGCAATCACCGACGCTCCGGTCAACACCGTCAAGGCACGTATATTTCACGCGCGCGAAAAAAAGCACCTGTACCCGCGCACCGCGCCGGATCCGCCGATCGGAGAGCAGTGATTCATTGATAGTTTTGCGAGCATCTGGTTGGGACGGCTCGCAGCGACGCGAACGTCGCCAGGAGGAACGCAATCGCGAGTGGCGCGAAGAGCCGTCCATTGATGCCGGACATCATGAGAACCGGCACGAACACCGCGGCCACGATGAATGTCGCGTAGACGATCGGGCTGCGGACCCCGAGAGTCGCATCCAGCACGATGGAGAACATCGACCGGGGTTCGCGGCGCTCGCGGCTCTCCCGCAGGCGCCACCAGACGTTCTCGAGCCCGATGATGGCATCGTCTACGACGACACCGATCGAGATGGCAAAGCCCCCGAGCGGGATCGTGATGCAGGCGATAACGCCATCGGCTGTAGAAGCGACGACGATCTGACGAAACGCTGCGGGAATCACGAATCTGGTCCGCCTCGGTGGCTGGGCGCTCGCCTTGTGGCTTGAAAACCATCGGATGAAACGTGACTTGTGATGCCGTTGAAATCGCGATTGGACTCATGCGCGCGGATTTAGTACCCTAAACGCTCTGTCATTGGGGAGTAGCTATCCTCCTGTTCGAGGGGGAGCTCACGTCAACAGACCTGAGATCGACTGATCTCGTGGCGTGAGTAGCGAAGCTCCGGAACCTGTTCAGGTTTCGGCCCGCGCCCGGCGAGACCTTTGGCCACGATACGCTCACCCACGCCGGGCGAGCCGTACCGGTGTGCCATTGGCCCTCTGCTCGCCCGGCTGTTGGAAACTGATGAAACTGATGATTGTCGCGTTGATTTACTCCTTGCTTCCGCGGGCACGATCCATTTCGCCTGTGAATTCCGTGAATGTGGTCGAGTGACTCAAGGTAGAGCGCATTCGCTGGTACGCGCCGATGGCGCGTACCAATCGACCCCTGCCACCCCTGTGCACCCATATTCGTATTCACTCGCGCACTTGAGCGCTGCCGGCTACCTCCTTGCGGCGACTGCGCTGTGGCTCGTCCTCGCGCTACATTTGCTGCCGGCGATGTTCGCTGGATTGCTCGTTTATGCCCTGGTAAACGCTCTCGCATCCGGCATGCAGCGCCGCCTGCCCGGCGCGCGCGCGCACGGGATCGTGGTCGCCCTGCTCGCGGTCTTCGTGGTCGGCATCCTCACGCTCGCCATTGTCGCTGGCATAGCATTTCTCAACACCGAGCCTGGCAACCCCACTCAGTTGTTCGAGCGCATGACACCGCTGATCGAGCGGGCGCGCGCGCAGCTGCCGACGATCATCGTCGATCACCTGCCGGACGATTCAGAAGAAATGCGCACTGCGGTGATGGAATGGCTGCGCATGCACGGCGCGCAACTGCAACTTGCCGGCAAGCAGGCCGTGCGGGTGCTCGTCCAATTGCTCGTCGGCATCGTGCTTGGCGCGATGTTGGCCTTCTACAGCGCGCGCACACGCCCTGCCGGCGGTCCGCTCACGGTCGTGCTCAACGCGCGCTGCGCGAATCTCGCGATCGCCTTCCGCGACGTGGTCTTCGCCCAGACCAAAATCTCGGCGCTCAATACACTGTTCACCGGCATCTTCCTGTTTATCGTGCTGCCGCTGTTTGGTGTGCATTTGCCGTTGGCTAAGACGCTCCTAGTCACCACCTTCGTAGTCGGTCTGCTACCTGTGATCGGCAATCTGATCTCGAACTCGCTGATCTTCGTCGTTGCCCTGTCGATTTCGCTGTGGGTTGCAGTCGCGGCGCTGGCATTCCTGATCGTCATCCACAAGTTCGAATATTTCCTCAGCGCGCGCATCATCGGCACGCAGATCCAGGCACGTGCCTGGGAGCTGCTGATCGCAATGCTGCTCATGGAAACTCTGTTCGGCATCTCCGGTCTGGTCGCCGCACCCATCTACTACGCGTACTTGAAGCGCGAACTTGCGGGAGCGCGCTTGATCTGAGGCAAACAGGACGCGGTTGGGACGGTCTTAGCGGCGTTCGGAACGGCACTTCCCGAAAGCGTCGTCACTTTTGTCGCCGTGGTGTTCGGCCACGATGCAGCTTCTAAAAGCATCGGAGTCGGCGCTGCGTTAGGCGGACCGCTCGTTCTCGCAACGACTGCCTATCCCGTCGTAGGGATCATGCTACTGCTCATCAGGCCGAACGCGTCCCGACAACCGATCGACTTGAATGCGAGCCGCCTTGGCCGTGATCAAAGCTGGTTCTTGCTTATATTTCTGTTCAAGATTGCGCTGGGCTTTGTCGCTTTCACGATCAAGCCATGGCTTGGCTGGTTGTTCCTGATGGCCTACGCGGTTTATACGTGGATCGAAATGCGCCATGAAGGTGATGAACCTCAAGGCGAGCCGGAGCCCCTAAAATTGCAACCTAAAAAGCCGGTACCTAGCTTGAGATATCGAATGCTGATGCCGAGACCGACCACCACCATCCCCGAACTCCCTTACCCTTGAAGGTTGGCGGCATGATGAAGTGGCTGACAAATGGCGTCGGTGTATCTCCAAGGAATCCTTAATGCGCTCTATTAATCTCGCGCGGCCCATCGAAGGCTGATTCAGCAAAATTATTTCTCCGACCGAAAGCAACTATTTGAGGTTGACGCGATACCTACGTTGTAGGCGTGATGCTCTCTTTCGCGACTTCGAGCTTTTATCGGTGCCAGATCGCAAGGGAATCGTCCGAGTGAAGCGACGCACGCGCCGCAATCCGCCTCGGCAGATACGTGACTTTTGTGAACGGCGGTAGTTCTGTTTCGCACGAATACCTGCCAACCCTCCGTTGCCCCGTTCGGCCAAGGCAAAGTCGGCGCGACTAGATGTTCTCTGACACCCGGAGGTGATGCGCGGTGAAAATCGACATCAACACGATGGCAAGGCTCATGTTTGCGACGGTCTTGCTGATCTCGACTGTTGTTGGGGCAATCTGGTATTTGCATTCCGTAAGCGGATACGCGACTTATCAGATCTATACCCAGGATCCGGTCTCGGGTCTCATTGTCGATGCCCCGATCGAATTCCACGGCGTTGACGTCGGCAAGGTCAAAAACATCAGGTTGGTCAGTCCGCGTTCAGTGAGCATTGTGCTGAGTATCGACAAGAGTACCCCGCTAACATCGGCCACTGTAGCGACGATTACCTCTCGAGGACTCGCGACACGCGGATATACCGGCTACGTTTACATTTCTCTCGACGATGACCGTATCGATTCGCGACCGCTGACTGCACGGTCGGGCGAGCCGTATCCCATCATACGGACGGCGCCATCGAAAGTCATAACGCTCGATACGTCGATCAATCAGGCGAAGGACAATGTTCAGGTCATCACCGACCTACTGCAATCGTTGCTCGACAAGAAGACCATAATGTCACTGCAGCAATCAGTCGACAGCTTGCAGCAACTAACCAAAGTACTGGCAGGCAATACCCAGAAGCTGAACTCTATCGTCGCCAATACCGAGCGCGCCAGCCATCGTTTCGAACCGCTGCTGAAATCGGCCGATGAGACCCTAAGGCAGATCCAGACGCAAATAGTGCCGGAGGTTCACGAAGCTCTGACCGACCTGGAACCGCTGCTGGAATCGAGCCATGACACCGTGAGCGCGCTCCAGATGCAAATCTTGCCGGAGGCTCGCAAGGTTCTGATCAACCTTGATAATCTATCTACCACGTTCACGAGCGTAGCAACTAAGATCAACCAAGACCCATCGATCCTGATTCGCGGCACCACGCCGCCGCCACCCGGACCCGGGGAATCGAAGTGAAAGTCGATATGGGCAGGGCGGCCTTGATCGCATGCCTAGTGTTCTCGTCGGGCTGCACATTGTTCTCTCCGGTCAATATTGATACGAAAAAAAATGTGCTGAACAATATTCCGCTCGATCTCCCCAGCGAAAGGACTCACTCGGCCACCTTATTGGTGCTGGCCCCGGATACCATGCCGGCCTATGCCACAACGCAAATGGCCTATTCGACCCAGGCTTATCAAATCGCGTATTTCAGTAAGAATGAATGGGCCGAAACACCATCGCAGATGATTCAGTCGTTAATCGTCAAGACACTTCGGAACACTCACTATTTCAACGAGGTTCTGTCGCCGCCTTATTTCGGTCGCCACACTTTCGTGCTTCACACCGAAATCCTGGAGCTTAAGCAGGACTTCACTTCCGAACCCGCGATGCTGCAGCTCGCGATGCGCATCTATCTAAGTCGCGAGGCAACGAATCAGGTAGTCGCGACCGAGGAATTGTCGGTACGGGAACCCATGTCGGAAAGAAATCCCTATGCCGGAGTTGTGGCGGCCAATGAGGCTATGCCGAAATTATTGCGCGAGCTCGCCAAGTTTGTGGTCGAGAAAGCAGACTAAGGCAGCATTCTGCGCAAGGTGTCATCCTTTAATACGAAATGGTGCCTCAGTGCCGCGCCCGCATGAACGAATATAAAAAGAATGAGCACGTAACTCAACCATTTGTGGATGGCGATATATCGCTGAAACAGATCGTCGTTACGATTAACGAAATCGGGGAGCATGAACAACCCAAAGACCGATACCGGGATGCCGGCGGCCGAAGACATGAGACAGCCAGTCATTGGCAAGGCGAATAGTAGTGCATAAAAGGAAAGATGGACAAATCGGGCAGCGATTTTTTGCCAATCAGGCAGGTGTTCAACCAGTCGCGGCAGCATATGAGTTACACGCCAGGCCAACCGCGTTGCGAGTAAACCGAGTGCCAACACGCCGAACTCCTTGTGGTAGAGAACCAGCGTAACCTTTTTCGTATTGAAGCCGACATCCGGAAGGGTAACCATATACAGACCCAACGCGGCTAGTCCAATAACTAGCAAGGCCATGGACCAGTGGAACAGGATCGCGACAGCTCCGTAGCGGTGTTCGGTGTTCTCAATCGGTGTCATTTCTTTGCAATCACCAGGAAGGCAATGAGCCAGAGCGCCATGGCCGCCGCTCCATAGCGCCGCTCGGAATTCTGCAGCCGTGTCATCGGCTGTACGCCCGCCCCGCAGGCATCCCGTCAGCGTAGCGGCCGCGCAGCCGCCCCGCGACCGCGATTGCAATTGCCTGGGCACTGCGTGAATCGGGATGCAAATCGCCCAGCAGATGCCAGCTCGGATCAAGTTTCACTTGCACGTACGGGAGACCCGCTTCATCGAGGATGCGTCGCCTCAGCATCTCCTCGATCGCACTCTCCGGACCGAATTGCGGTACAACGATGAGCGGCAGAGCGCCCCGTGCGCGAGTGAGATCGACCAGCGCGCGCAGGCTGTCGCGGGTTCGCGTGATGCCCTGCTCTACGGCAGCGCTGCTACGGTAGGGAATGACCCAGCGCAGCAGCGCCGCGAGGCGCCAGTGCCGGTCGACGGGCTGCCAGACCAGTCCCGCTGCCAGGTGCGGGCGATTGTCGAGGAGATTGCGATCGAACAGCGACGGCATGAACAGCGTCACCACAGCGACCGGCTCGCGAAAGTGCGGCAGCTCGGCCGCCAGCCGCAGATAGGATTGGTCGTTGCTGTAGTCGGACACCGCCAGGTTGGCGCTCTGTATCCCGAGCAGCGCGCCCACGCGGACGGGAATCGTCTCCTCCCAGGCAAGGCCGAATCCGGCAATGATGGATTCGCCAGTGAAGAGGAGCGTCGGCCGCTCGACATCGACCGTGGTCCCGAGCGCCGGCACCCGATGCCCGGCGGCGTCGAAGCTGTATGACACACGGCGGCCCGCCTCCTCGGCCGCGACCGATCGCGCCGGCACGAATTCCCAACCGAGCCAAGGATCGGCGTGGCGTCGCGGCTCCTGCTCCAGCGGATCAGCATCGTGCGGGTGCGGTGGATGGGCGCGCAGAATCAGCTCGCTGGTACCCAGCGCCAGCACCACTGCGAGGAAGATTCGCAGCGCGCCGCCGATGGTCGCCCGGCTCAGGACGGCGGCGATCGGGCGGCGGAGGACGATCAAGAGCGCGGCGCCGGCCAGGCCAATGAGCCCGCGCACCGCCATCTCCGCCGCAACCATGGTGGAGCGTTTGATGGCGAAGATCGGCATGAAGTGGCGGTCCCACCAGCCTTGGCCCGCCGCGAGCGCTGCCAGGATCAACGCGATTCCGAGACCGGCCAACGCGGCCTCGATTAGGCGGCGCCGGCTCATGCCGCCTCGCGGCGGCCGACGGTCACGAACAGCCCGCCCTCATGTCCGAGGCTTCTCATCCAGCCGAGCTGCGCCAGCCAGGCCTCGGCACTCCACGTATCGCCGGCAGCGGTGAAAAGATCGTCCGGAGCCTCGCCGATCAGTGCGCTGGGGTACGACCGAACATACTCGACGCCATTCTCGCTGAACCAATTCTGCACTTCGCCCAGGGTGTGCCGGTGCTCTTCGGGATGAAGATATTGATCCCTCAGCCATGCCTCCCGCCGTGCCGGCTCGCCGTCCCGTTCGCGCAGCACCGGATCGAACGGAATCCAGCGATACCCGGATATCCGGGCGACGAGACGCCGCAGCCGGAGCGGGATGCGTGCGAATGCGTTGTAGAGGCCGACGACGATGATTCCGCCCGGCCGCGCCAACGTGGCGATGCGGGCAAACGATGCGCGTGGGTTCGGCGTATGGTGCAGGACGCCCGACGCGTAGACGACATCGAATGCGCCAGCCCGCAATCCCGGACGGCGCAAATCGGTTTCGACGAATTGCACGCGCGCAAGTCCGAAGCGCCGCGCCGCGCCCTGGGCGAGCAGCAGCGAAGCCCGTGTCAGGTCCGCACCGATGACCAGCCGATCGGCACGTGTCAGGTAAAGGCTCATCTGCCCAGTGCCGCAGCCGATTTCCACAATCCGGGCGTCACCGGGAATCGCCTCGTCCAGCAGCCGCGCAAACTTGCTGCGATCAGCCCGCGCGTAGAGCGACGCCAAACTGTCACGCGGCCGGTAGCCGGGGAACGGGGCGTACTCGTAAAAGCGGCGCACGGCGTCGGTGCGCGTGTCGCCGCCAAGGCGCAGATCCGGAATCCCGTCGGGGGCTGTGTAACGCGCGCCGCATCCCGGACACTGCCATCCGATAGCTAACACACTGCCGCAGGCAGGGCAGGCCAGAAGATCGCGTAAGGCGTCCATCCGTCAGAAGATGGAGTAGACGAACGGAGCCAGCGCCTCGACGCTTGCCGCGACGATCAGCACGAGTCCCATCACACATAGGAAAACGGCCAGCGGCAGCATCCAGCGTTTAGCAGGGCCGCTTCGCCACATCCCTCGCGCGAGGTCCGCGATCGATCCGCCCGCACTGCCGAACACGACCAGGCCGCGGACTATCTTGCCACGCTTCTTGAGCACGCGATTGTCTCCTTCTGCGTTGCTGATGACGCGCGTTTCACGACCCGCGTCCGGCCGGCGACCAACACGTCGATTCCACTGCGCCGGAACGTCGAGTACCCCTCGACGGCGCGATTGACGATGGGTTCCCCTGCGAGGTTGAACGATGTGTTGAGCAGCACCGGTATGCCGCTACGCCGTCCGTAGGACTCGAGCAAAGCGTGGAGCCGGGGCGCCATGCTCTGCTCGAGCGTCTGCAATCGGGCCGTGCCGTCGATGTGCGTGATCGCGGCCAGCCTGGTCCGCCACTCGGGCCGCACGGGAAAAACACCCGACATGAACCGTGCGAGACGCGCCCCACCGGGCGGCAACTCGAAATAGCGGTCCGCAGCCTCGATGGGCACAACCGGCGCGAATGGCCGGAATTCCTCGCGATATTTGATGTCGCGGTTGAGCCGATCGCGCATTTCGGTTGCGTGTGGCGCGGCAAGGATGCTGCGATGTCCCAGCGCACGCGGTCCAAATTCGAGAGCGCCATCCATCCACCCGACGACACGGCCGGCGATGAGATCATCGGCAGTCCGATCGATCAATTCCGAGTCGTCCAATTCATCGCAGGACTGGCCATCCTCACGCGCCAGTTGCGCAAGCGCAGATCCGTCCACCGCCGGTCCCCAAAATGGATGGTCCGGGACCACGCGATCCGGATTGTCGAAGTGAATCCGGTCGGCATACAGAGCGGCGCCCAGCGCACAGCCGGCATCACCGGGGGCCGGCGGAACGAATAGACGCTCGAAGCCCGATTCAGCGAGGATCCGTGCATTGGCGACGCCGTTCAACGCCACGCCACCGCCCATGCACAGATCGGGCAAACCCGTTTCCTGGCGAAGCGCTCGGGCAATGTCCACCAGCGTGTCTTCGAGCACCCGCTGCACGCTGGCGGCGCAGTCCGCAAATCGCCTTCCCTCGGAGGTCGTAAGATCGATCGGTTCGTACGGGCTTCGGGGCGGACCGAACAGATCGATAAACCGCGATGAATAGGAGCGTTCGGTGGTGGTGTGGAATTCGAAGTAATCGAGTTCGAGCGCGAAGGCGCCATCCGGCGTGCGGCGGATGAGCCGACGGACCTTATTGACGAGAGTCGGGCGGCCGAAGCTTGCCAGCCCCATGACTTTGTACTCACCCTCGTTCACAGCGAAGCCGAGATAGGCCGTGAAGGTTGAGTAGAGCATTCCGAGCGAATGAGGAAACCTGACTTCACGCAGGAGAGTGATCGAGGCGGCACCGTCGGGGCGCCGCGCGCCAACGCCGATCGACAGCGTGGCCCATTCGCCGACGCCGTCGGTCGTCAAGATCGCCGCCCGACGCGTGGGCGCCGTGAGGAAAGCGGCGGCCGCGTGCGATTGGTGATGCTCCGTGAAAAGAATCTTGCGACCCGGTAGGCCTAAGTGCGATGAGATCACCCCGCGCACCCAGACCTTCTCCCCGAGCGAGTTTTTCATCGCCTTCGGGAATGCACGCCAGGAGCGCGGGAAGGCGCGCAACGCACAAGTTAGAATGCGATCGAATTTCAGCATTGGACGCTCGTAGAACACCACGGCGTCGAGAGCTTCCGGCCCGATGCCAGCGTGATCCAGGCACCACTCGATCGCCAACAGCGGAAAGGCGGCGTCATTCTTGCGCCGCGACAGGCGCTCTTCTTGAACTGCTGCAATCGGCATCCCATCGATGACGAGCGCCGCCGCCGAATCATGATAGTGAGCCGAGATTCCAAGAATCTTCACTTCAATACTGCCTGTCGAGTGAAGCGTTGCGCTCTGAGGAGACCGGCAACCAGCCGGCGGGCTCCTGCCGAGCGGCGCGCTTGGCGAGGTAGGCAAAAGGCGGCAACAAGGCAAAATACAAGATCGTCAAGATCAGTCCGCTGATGACGCCCGCGAGCGCGATCGCCAGCCGCAAATAACCCTTCCACAGGCGACTCAAGCGGGCGCGCCACAATAGAAGACGGTGGCGCCGGGGTGACACGCGCACGAGCTGCGACAACGTGTAATTCATGTGGTAGGCCTCGTCCCGAAGAACCTCGTCAAAGACCGCGCGCGTCGACGGATCGCGCTCGAGTACCTCGCGATACGATGCGAAATCCGTCGCGGCGGACTTTTCCGATAGGTGGAGAAAAGCAAGCAGAGCGCCATCCTCCAGCGCCTCGATTCGCAAATCGTCAAGGCCGCGCTCACCGGGCGCCAGCCAGTCGGTCCGATAGCCGGATCGGGAAGGCAGAGAGAGAGCGTGGACTAGAGCTGCGCCGCGCCGGCGAAACAGCTCCGCATGGCGCTGCTCGTCGCGCGCATGGAACAGAAAAAGCCTACGCAGCAAGGGATCGGGCGTCACTTCGGCAGCGCGCACCAGATCGCGCCCGCCTTCTGCCTCGGTTTCGGCGAAGCGGAGCAGCTTGCGCGCTCGCCGCGCCGTGTCGAGCCAGACCCAGCTATGGAGTGGCCGCAGCAGTATCCGAATCATCTCCATGAGAAAATCGGCAACATTGGGATTGCACCATTCAACGGCCCCGGACGCGCGGTCGGGCCTTTTACACCCGGCGTTTACATACTTGAGTACCTGGAAAGTCCGGAATCGTTCATGACGATCGGTGTCTCGGGGTGAGGGACGCCTGATGCTCAGGCCCGACCGAGCGTCGTGGCCCGTCAGCTGAGCACGGGATATGTAAAGCGCGACCGACAGCGTCAGCGTCCCCCGTCGTCACGGTGCCGTGCGTGACGGGTGCCTATCTCGGATATCGCCGGTTAGCGTCGGGCGCGACGGGAGCTGCTATCGAGTCTGAACGAACGGCTCTGAGGTGATACGTCCGTCGAAATCGGTCCACACATGCTGGGCGAAATCGTACAGCTTGCAGCGCCGCACGGTGTTCCAGTAGTAACGCCAGGTAAACACTTCAGAATTCAGCCGCTCGTCGAGGGTGGCGGTGAGGCGGGCGAGCTTGATATGCACCGTGGTCGTTGCATAGCCCGCGTTCGCCGACCACTCGTCACGCCGCTCGTACCAGGCGACGCGGGGGTGAGTGTGCTGCACGTATATGACGAAGCCCATCAAGCAATTCCATAGGAAGAACGGCACCACGAATCCGAATACCAGCAGCGACCCGATCGATCTGCCGCTGTAGATGCCCCATACGACCAAGCCGCCCACCCAAAGGATGCCGAAGGCGGCCACCAGCAGGCTGTCCCAGGTGTAGCTGATGCGTCGAGTGGTCACATGCTTGCGCCCCGGGAAGAAGAGTTTCTTCCACCACATCTCGATCATGTAATACACGCCTTGACCGACGCCGCTGCGGTAAATACGTTCCAGACCGCGCCGTATCCAGGGCAGGCGCGCGAACTCGGAGGGCGAGTAGGGCGTCCAAACGTAGTCACGGCCCTTGAGATTGGTGAAGCCGTGATGCGCGAGGTTATGGCCGATTTCCCAGAGGCTGTACGGCGTCAGCGACGGCAAGAACGCGATTCTACCGATCCACTTGTTGAGCGTTTTGTTGGGCGTGTAGGAGCCATGACAGGCGTCGTGACCGATCACGAACAGGCGCGCGATCCACAGAGCCGCCACCAGCGACGCGAATACCTTCACCCACCAGGTTTCCACGAACATGAGACTGGCAATCGACACGCCGAGCACCAGCCAATCGAGCAAAAACCAAATGATCGGCGCGGCGACGCTGCGCTCGATCGTGAACGGCTGCAGCAATTTCTGTAGCTTGAAGCGCGACTTATCGGGAGAGGATGCCGCTTCAGCTTCAACTTCGGTTTCAGGTGTGGGAGGTGTTTGCATTCAAAGACTCCGGTCATCACCTAGATTCTAAGGATCGCACGGTCGACAGGTTAACTCCCTATTATACGCCTGTTCAGGCGATTGGCACGGAAATGCGTCAAACCGCGATCAGGCAGTTTCCGCATCGGGCCAGAGGAGAACCCCTAAGTGCTCGCAGGCCTCGATTAGGGCCGTGGCGGCCTCTCGCGTGCTGGCATCCAGCCGCCGGTCGTGAGTCAGGAGCCAGGTCAGCCGGGCGCGCCGGGAACGGGCGGAAGGCTCGCTGTCGAAAAGCGCCGGGAAAAGCCCCAACGCGTCCACGAATTCACGCATTGCCGCAGTGGATGGGGCGTTTGGCGCCGGGGTCAGCAACAGCTTGAGCCAGGTCACACAGCGCTTGGCGAGCCCGGCGCGTGTGATTCCCAGGCTGGTGCGGCGTCGCGACTCTCCGTCCGCCAGGGAGTCCGCGAGATTGCGGTAGCGTTCGGCCAAGAATCGCTGGCACTGTTCCGTATCCGGTCGTGCCAATTGTTCCCAAGACAGAGGACCACCAATTCGTCTGGCGTTCGGTGACTTTGACATGTCGCCCAGTGTAGCGGCTCCGCTGCTCATCGCAACTATGTCAAAATGCGACCGACATCACTGACTCGCCAAATATGCGCAAAAACGAGCGTGCCAGCCGTTGGCGCGCGTCCAGCCGCCGACCCGCCGGAAAAATTTAATCTAAATGGATGATTCACCGGAATCCAGATCTCAACTCGTTGCCGAGAAGTGCGTGTCCTTAGGCCCAGGCGTACGCCGGATCGTGGCTGGCAACGCCGGCTTGATGACGGGACCCGGTACCAACACCTACTTGTTCGGAATGCGCGAGGTGGCGGTACTTGATCCCGGGCCCGACGATGCGCGGCACTTGGAAGCCATTCTGGCGGCGGCTGGCCCCGCCATTCGTTGGATCATCGTGACTCACACGCATCCGGATCATTCGCCGCTCGCCGGCCGGCTGGCCAGGCTCACCGGCGCGCAAGTCTTGGGATTGCCGCCCCCCGGCGACGGCCGGCAAGACGCGACCTTCGCGCCCCAACACATGCCCAGTGACGGCGAGCGCCTGTCAATAGGCGAGTGTGAGTTGATTGCCATCCACACGCCCGGACACGCGTCCAATTGCGTGTGCTACTTGCTGGAACGCGAGCGGCTGCTGTTCACCGGCGATCATGTGCTCGAGGGCGTGTCGCCGGTGATTCTGGCGCCGGACGGCGACATGTCGGCGTATCTGCACTCCCTGGACAAGCTGCAATCTCATGACTTCGATCGCATCGCCCCCGGACACGGGGGCGTGATGGGGCGCGGTAAGGAAATCCTGGCCGCGTTGTGCGCGCATCGCCTGGCACGCGAGGAGAAAGTCTTGGGAAGCCTGCGCCGGCTGGCCGCCGCCACTCTCGATGAGCTCACTCCGGTGGTTTACGACGACGTGGCGGTCGAGCGGCACCGCTGGGCGCGCCTGACCTTGGAGGCGCACTTGATCAAGCTGGCACGGGAGCACCGCGCCGGCGAACGCGACGGCCTCTGGCGGCTCACTCAGCCATGACCGAGCGGCTCGCGATGTTGCTGCACGCGATCAGCGTGCGGCGTGGCGACAGATGGGTTTTGCGCGACATCTCCTGGACCTTGCGGCCCGGGGAGCGCTGGGCGCTGGTGGGCGACAACGGCGCCGGCAAGACGCAGCTGCTCAAGCTGCTGAGCGGCGATGTGTGGCCGACCCCGGGCGGCGCCCGCGCGGCGCGAAACGCCGGGGTCAGGCGCGAGCCGAGAGGCGCGCAGCCGGGCGGCACGGCACTCAATACCGGTGGGCGGCATTACCGAGTGGGTCGCCACCCGGTCGATCTGATCGAAGCCAAGCGCCGCGTTGCCTACGTGGGCGCCGAACTTCAGGACAAATACGCCCGCTACGGTTGGAACCTGCGCGTGCGTGACCTGGTCACGACCGGACTCCATCGCACGGATCTGCTGCTGCTGCCCGTCACGCCGCCGCAGGCCAAGCGGGTGACCGCCACCTTGCGGCTTTGCGGTTTGAGCCGTCATGCGGCCCGTGAATTCCTGTCCCTGTCGTACGGACAGAAGCGTCTTGCACTATTGGCACGCGCGCTGGTGCAGAATCCGGACTGGCTGTTATTGGACGAATTCTACAACGGGCTCGACTCGGACTATCGGCTGAGCATCGACAAGGTGCTGGGTGCCGCAGTGCGCCGAGGCCAGTCTTGGGTGGCGACCGCACATCGGGCGGGCGATGTGCCGCGGGGAACCCGCTGCATGCTGGAACTTGCGGAAGGGCGGATGCATGTGATCAAACGCATTCGTCCATCGGACCTGGCGCGTCTCACGGAGCGGGCCGGTGAGACTCCGCGCCATCCGCCGCGCGCGAGGACCTCGCCCCGAGCGGGGAAATCGGTGCGGGCGGGGAAACTGCCGCGAGCGCGGAACGTTGCGGCGTCGAGCGCTCCCGTGCTCCTGCGGTTGTCGCGCGTCAATCTGCACGTCGACTACCGGCCCGTGCTGCGCGATCTCGATTGGCAATTGCGGAGAGGTGAGCACTGGGCGATATTCGGCGCGAACGGCGCCGGAAAATCCAGCTTTCTAAAGCTTCTGTACGGCGATCTGTCGCCGTCGCTGGGCGGACGGATCGAGCGCGCCGGATTTCCCAGGGAAACACCCATAGCGGAGTGGAAGCGGTACATCGGCTACGTTTCGCCGGAGCTGCAAACCGACTACGCGGTCAACGTCAGTGTGTTCGACCTGGTGGCGAGCGGCCGATACGCCAGTATCGGTCTCCTGGATGAGGCGACGGCGGCGGATCGCCGGGTGGCGACAGACTGGCTCAAATTCTTTGGCCTCGTGTCGGTCGCCAAGCGTCGGCCCCGGGAGCTGTCGTATGGACAATTGCGACGCGCGCTCATTGCACGCGCCATGGCCGCCGATGCGCGTATCTTGCTGCTGGACGAGCCCCTGACCGGCCTCGATCCCGCGCAACGCGCCATCATGAAACGATTGTTGGAACGCCTGATGAATCGCCTGACCCTGATCGTCGCCGTGCATCACGCCGAAGATCTGCCGCGCGGCATGACGCACGGCTTGCGTTTACATAATCGGCGCGCGCACCCGTCAGATCCTTATTCTGCGACTTGAGTCTGCGGCAAGACTCTGCGTAGCCGGCAAGACTGCGATCCCTACGCGTGGAACAGGTGCTTGATTATGTTGCGTGTCACGGGCGTCGCGATAGCCCTTGGGCTTTTGACCTTGGCCGGTTGCAGCCACTCCGGGTATGCCGTGCGTTCGGTGCCGAGCATCGCCGCGGACAATGTCGGGAAGCCGGTGAGCCGATTGCAGGAAGCGTTCGGCGACCCGCGCAAAATCGACCAGACGTCGACGAAGTGGGTGTACGTCTGGTTTCTTCCGCAGAAGCCGCCCGGCGCTCCGACGGGCTTTCATGGCTGCGAGATGGAAGTCACCGTCGATGCGCGCTCCCAGCGGGTGCTGGGTTATTCCCTGTCCAATATCGGATGGTCCAACTGCCGAGAGGTGGAGCGCCGGATTCGCGTAGCGGAGCGCTAGGAGCCCTCAGGCACTCAATATGCGGGAACCGTTCCGTTCTCGCTACAATACCCTGCCGGAAGCCCTTGGCTTCGCGTATCCGGAGACTTGCCGTTGTACCTGATTCCGATTCTGTCCCTCGCCGTCCAAGCCGGCTTGATCGTGCATGTGATCAAGACCGGACGAAATATGCTTTGGATCTGGGCCATCGCTCTGCTGCCGCCCGTTGGTCCCATCGTCTATGTGGCGATGGAGATCCTGCCGGAGTTATTCGGCGGCAGAACTGCGCGCCGCGCCAAATCGGGAGTACAGCGCATCATCGATCCTGACCGTGGGTTGCGCCGCGCCAGTGCCGAGGTGGAGATTTCCGGCAACGTGGATGCGCGCCGCCGGCTCGCCGAAGAGCTGCTCGAGCGCAACCAGTACGACGCTGCCATCGACGTCTATGAAGGCGGATTGAAAGGCATTTTTGAACACGATCCGACGTTGTTGCTGGGCTTGGCGCGGGCGTATTTCGGCAAGCAGGATTTCGCGTCCGCGCGAGTGATGCTCGAACGATTGACCGAACACAATCCCGATTTCAAATCGGCGGATGCGCAATTGTTGTATGCCCGCACGCTCGAGGAACAGGACGCGCTCGACGAGGCGGAACGCGCCTATGCAACGATCGCCTCCGGATATCCCGGCGCCGAAGCGCGTCTGCGCTACGGCGTGTTGCTCAAGCGTCGCGGCAAACTGGCGGAGGCGCACCGCGTCCTCAAGGATTTGCTGGATGGCGCCCAACTGGGTCCGGCTCACTATCGCAAGGCGCAGGCCCCGTGGCTGGACCGCGCCAGGCGCGAATTGGGCTAGAATACGCCTCGTATTCCGCAACCAGGAGGAGTTCCCCATGCACATGGTCCAGCGAGTCAGTCAGTACGCGTTGATTTCCATGGCGGCGATCCTCATGGCGGCGTGCGCCGGCCAAAAGGGTCCTGCGCAGAAACTAATCAGCGACATAGATGCAACGGTGACTGCCGCCTCGGCCGAAGCCGCGAAGTATGTGCCCGATCAACTGGCTGACGTTCAAAGCAAGCTCCGCGACCTGAAGACGTCCTTCGACAAGCAGGACTACGCTGCAGTGGTGACGGGGGCACCCGCGGTGTTGAGCGCGGCGCAGAATCTGGCGACGGCCGCGGCCGCAAAGAAGGACGAGATCCTGAAGGCGCTCAACGATCAGTGGACGGGGCTCGCCGGGGCATTGCCCGCAGCGGTCACCGCGGTGCAAAACCGCATCGACCTTCTGAGCAAGAAATCCAGCAAGAAACTGGCTGCGGGTATCGATCTCGACGCGGCGAAGGCCGGTGTCGGTGACGCGGCCTCGCTCTGGTCCAAGGCGCAGGCGGCGTTTGCCGCAGGTAATCTGGACGAGGCAGTGAGCACCGCCAAAGACGTAAAGGCAAAGATTGAAGCCCTGGCGGCGTCTTTGAAGATGAATCTGCCGGCGCCGACGGCCGCATCGCCGACTTCGTAGAAGTTAGGTGCGCGAACGAGAGGTGCGCAAACGAGGCGTTCGTAGGTTTGCTTCGATGCTCGCGCAGCGAGCAACTATAGGTCGGGGTCGCTTCGACCCCGTAGATTCGGCGCGTAGCGCCTTAAAAAGCCAAGGTGCCTTCGCTGACGATGACGGCGGTGCCGCCGATGTGCGCGGCCACCAGCTTGCCCTGATCGACTTCGAGCTTCACGCTCACCTGTCCCGGCCGCTTCATTTGGCGGCCTTGGCGGCCGATGAAGGCCGTGGAGTTTTTTCCAAATTGGCCGAGATCCCATAGGTAGGCTGCCAGCATGGCATGCGCGTTGCCGCTGACCGGATCCTCAGGGATGCCGAGCGCGGGGCAGAACATGCGCGATTCAGTCGACCACTCGTCCGAACTCCGATTCAAGGCAAAGACAAAAAAACCGTCCGTGCCGAGTTCGCTGCCGAGCGATAGGAGGGTGTCGGTATTCGGTGCGAGAGTGTCCAGTTGCCGCGGGTCGGCGATGGGCACGAGAAGCCGGGTACTGCCTTTGCGAGCGATTCGCGCCGGCATGATTTCATGCAGCTGAGTTGCCGGCAGACGCAGGGCCTCGGCGACGCGCAGCGTGGTTTTGAACGGCAGCGGCGTATCGAGTTCCGGAACCGTCTGGCGAAACTCTATGAGGGTATCCGGGGCGGCCGCGACCTGTTCGGCACGGGCCGTGACTTCGATGATGCCGGTACCGGAATGTTGGCGGTACGCGCCGGCGCCGCGCCTCCCCAAGGCGAGGAGCACTGCGTGGGCAGCCACCGTCGCGTGCCCCACAAAAGGCGCTTCCTTGCGGGCATTGAAGAAACGCACACGAACATCGTGGTCGGGGCCGCTCGCGGCGAGCACAAAAGCGACTTCGGCGTGTGAGAACTCGCGTGCCACGGCGAGCAGAGTGGCATCACTTTGGCCGTCCGCGTCGAGCACGACGGTCGCCGGATTGCCGGTGAAGCGTGTGGCCGTAAATGCGTCTACCTGGAAAATGCGCAAGGGTGTCTCCGCA
>WNFI01704451.1_pt1 | contig 26118 bp, 19 predicted proteins | sample 5400471 | NCBI WGS metagenome assembly WNFI01 (sample SAMN13153348, study PRJNA577476) | soil metagenome | isolation source: 100 cm saprolite on Douglas fir-dominated hillslope | place: USA:California | collected 2013-09-17 | reverse complement strand
TGCGGGAGGCAGACGCGAATCTTCCGGTTTACGATTTGAAGACGGTTCAGCGCGTCGTGGACGCAGATTTATTTGCAGAACGCGTGATCGCGGGACTTTCAGCGGCATTCGGCGGGTTGGCGGCGTTGCTGGCAGCGCTGGGAATATACGGCGTGCTGGCGTATCTGGTGGTGCAGCGGACGCGAGAGATCGGCATCCGCGTGGCTTTAGGTGCGGCTACGAGTCAAGTACGCGCGCTGGTGTTCAAAGAAGTTGGCGGGATGTTGATTGCCGGGACGGTGATTGGATTGCCGCTGGCGTATGGGCTTGCGCGGCTGAGCGAGTCGCTGCTGTACGGGGTGCACGCGGGAGACGTTCCGGTGTATGTGGCATCGCTAGGAGTCATCTGCTTGATGGCCTTCGCAGCGTGCTACATCCCATCGCGGCGAGCAACGCGGATCGATCCCATCGTGGCGCTGCGCTACGAATAGCCGCGACCCAGATTTTGTTTTGTGAGCAAGAGAAGCGGGTGCAGGTAAAACCAATTTTCGAGTTCGAAACCGAGATGGAGAGCAAATGACCGACGCGAACGCAACACTGATCAAGATGGAAGGCGTGAAGAAAGTGTTTTATACGGATGAGGTCGAGACGCACGCTTTGTCTGAAATTCACCTAGAGATCAAGAAGGGGCAATACATCTCGATCGCCGGGCCTTCCGGCTGCGGCAAATCTACACTCCTCTCCATACTCGGGCTTCTCGATTCACCAACGGGCGGCGAATATCAGCTGAACGGGCAGCCGGTGGCGAATCTCACGATCAGCGAGCGCACGCGGATCCGCAACCGCGAGATTGGATTTATTTTCCAGGCGTTCAACCTGATCGGCGACCTGACTGTGTATGAAAACGTCGAGCTGCCATTGACGTATCGCGGCACCAGCGCCGCGGAGAGAAAGCAAAAAGTTCAACACGCGCTCGAACGCGTCGGTATGGCTCACCGGCTACGCCACTACCCCTCGCAACTCTCCGGCGGTCAGCAGCAGCGCGTAGCCGTGGCACGCGCATTGGTCGGCGATCCGCTGATTCTGATGGCTGACGAGCCCACCGGCAACCTCGATTCAAAGAACGGCGAAGCGGTCATGGAATTGCTACGCGATTTGCATCGCAACGGTGCGACCGTTTGCATGGTTACACACGACCAGCGCTACGCGAATTTCGCCGAGCGCACCATCCATCTGTTCGACGGCCGCATCGTCGAGGAAACGCAGGAAGCTCGCGTTGGAGCGTAACGCCGGAAGGCGAAGTGTAGGCGCGATCTGGCAGAACGTCTGCTGCGGCGCATACATGCTTTGGAATCGTCACCTTGCAACGTTCGTTTATCCCGCGCCGCTGAGGCTGGCGGGCGCGGCCACATTGGCCTCCTACCTTCCGGCGCGCCGTGCGCGTAGATCCGATCACTGCCTTGCGATACGCCTAGCATGCAATTTGTGTCAGCAGAACATGCGCTAAGATAGACACGAGATTCAGCTTTCGAACCGCGAGGAGCCAATGTGGAATCTTTGATTCAACTGCGAAGCCTGGAAAAAGTTGTCGATGCCGGTCCGAATAAATTTTATCTGTTGCGCAGAATCAATTTGGAGATTCAACCCGGCGAATTTGTCACCATCATGGGCCCTTCCGGCGCCGGAAAGTCCACGCTGCTGAGCATCATCGGAATGCTGGATGGCGCATGGACGGGGGACTATTACTTCCTCGGCGAGGCAGTCCACAAGCTCAACGTCAAGAAGCGCAATGAGCTGCATAAGGCGAACATCGGATTCGTGTTTCAGAGCTATCACCTGATCGACAATTTGACGGTTTTCGAAAATTTGGAAGTCCCTCTCTCGTACAAGAACGTGCCGCACAAAGAGCGCGTCAGTCTGGTTTGCGATGCCCTCGATCGTTTCCACATCGTCGGCAAGAAAGACCTATTCCCCAACCAGCTTTCCGGCGGCCAGCAGCAACTTGTCGGCGTGGCCCGCGCGGTGATTCTGAGCCCGAAGCTGATCCTCGCCGATGAGCCGACCGGGAACCTCCATTCCGCGCAAGGCGAAGAGATCATGCAGCTCTTCAAGAAACTGAATGACACCGGCACGACAATCATCCAGGTCACGCACTCCGAAAGAAATGCCGCCTATGGGAGTCGGATTATTCAACTGAAGGACGGGTGGGTTGTGGGCGGCAACGCGACGGCCGGAGCACGAGTGGGCGCGGCACAACCCGCATGAGCAGGTGATTACCGGTTGCAAGGCAGCGCCTCGATTGCTACTCATCGTGTCTGAAAAACGGCAGTAGTATAAACTTCGCAAATAGATTCGAATGAAGACCACTAACCCGCACCATTATCGAGTTCTTTTGGCTGACGACCAGGCGGACATCCGGGATGCCCTGCGCTTGCTCTTAAAGCGAGAAGGCTACGAAACGCAGGGGGTAGCCTCTCCGGCGGAGGCCCTGAGCGCCATCGAGTCGCGGGAATTTGAAGCGGTGATGATGGACCTCAATTACGCGCGAGACACCACGTCCGGCCAGGAGGGGCTCGACCTGCTCACGCGCATTCAAATGCTCGACAGCACGTTGCCGGTAATCGTCATGACCGCCTGGAGCAGCATCGAAGTGGCCGTGGAGGCGATGCGGCGCGGCGCACGCGACTTTGTTCAGAAGCCTTGGGAAAACACGCGCTTGCTTGCCATTCTGCGCACGCAAATTGATTTGCGCCAGGCTCTGAGACAGGCATCGCGGCTTGAGGCCGAAAACCGCATCCTGCGCGCCGAATCGCGACCGACATTTCTGGCGAAATCTCCAGCGATGGCGCCGGTGCTGGAATTGATTGGGCAAATCGGGCCCTCGGATGCCAACGTTTTAATCACCGGAGAACACGGGACGGGCAAAGAAGTTGTCGCGCGAACCCTGCATGCCTTGTCGGCGCGCTCGACGAAGCCAATGGTGACCGTGAATGCGGGCGGGCTCTCCGAAGGCGTTTTCGAAAGCGAACTTTTCGGACATGTGAAAGGGGCCTTTACCGACGCGCGCGCTGACCGCGTCGGACGATTCGAACTCGCGGATGGAAGCACGTTGTTTCTGGATGAAATCGCCAATGTCCCGCTCAACCTGCAGGCAAAACTTTTGCGCGTTCTGGAAACGGGGGATCTCGAGCGCGTGGGCTCCTCCACCACTCGTCGCGTCAACGTGAGGGTGCTCGCGGCTACCAATGCTGACGTGAATGCCGAGGCCGCTGCGGGCCGCTTCCGTCAAGACCTACTCTTTCGCCTGAATACCATCGAGATCCACATCCCGCCGCTGAGAGACCGCCGCGAGGACGTCGATCTGCTTGCGCACCATTTTCTCCATGGTTACGCGCAGCGCTACCGCAAAAGCATTTCCGGTTTCGACACGGCCGCCATCAAGGCTCTCCATGAGCATGCCTGGCCGGGCAACGTTCGCGAACTCGATCATGCGGTGGAACGCGGCGTGCTACTCTCGCCCGGCCCTTCCATACGCGCGGCAGACCTCGGTTTGCGCGCGCAGGCCGCTGGCGGCGCGGCCAAGCTGGAGGAGATGAGCCTCGATGAAGTTGAGCGTTATCTCATCCAGCGCACGCTCTCTCGCCACGAAGGAAATGTCAGCCAGGCAGCCAAGGCTCTGGGATTGAGCCGCAGCGCCATGTATCGTCGTCTACAAAAACATGGACTGGAATGACGCGACTGACTTATGAGCGCCGCCTCCAGCTCCTCGCGCTAGCGGCGGGTTTCCCGGGTTCGCTAATCGCCATGATTCTCTTGTGGCAGGGAAATTATTCTTCCGGCGCAGTCTGGACACTTGCCTTCCTCATCTTTTCTCTCTGGCTGGGTTTCGCTTTCTCCCTGCGGCATCGCGTTGTTTTTTCGCTGCAAACACTTTCGAATCTTCTGGCCGCCCTGCGTGAAGAAGACTTTTCGATGCGTGCACGCGGGGCGCGAGGCGACGACGCCATGGGTGAAGTGATGATGGAAGTCAACGCCCTCGGTGAAACGCTGCGCCAACAGCGCCTGGGCGCGCTGGAAGCCACGGCCCTCCTTAGGACCGTGATGGAGGAGATTGACCTCGCCATCTTTACCTTCGACAACAGCACCAAGCTGCGGCTCGTGAATCGCGCTGGCGAACGCTTGTTGGGCCGTCCTGAAGGCCGCCTCTTGGGATTTACCGCGGAAGAACTTGGCCTCAATGCTTGCCTGGAAGGCGAAGCCGCGCGAACGATGGAGTTGGCCTTTCCCGGCGGTTCCGGGCGCTGGGGGCTGCGTCGCGGAACGTTCCGCCAGGGCGGCTTGCCTCATGATCTGGTAGTCCTGAGCGATTTGAGCCGCACGCTCCGTGACGAAGAGCGCAAAGCGTGGCAGCGGCTCATTCGCGTGCTGGGGCATGAATTGAACAACTCGCTGGCCCCAATTCAGTCCGTCGCCCAAGGTTTGGAGAGCGGGCTCCTGAGCGCATCCAAGTCTTCCGAATTGCAGACCGAGGCGTCCGCTTCGATTCTGGATGATCTCCGGCAGGGCCTCGGCATCATTCGTTCTCGCACCGAGGCGCTTGGGCGCTTCATGGCCGCTTATGCACAACTTGCGCGGCTGCCACAGCCGAAGATGTTGCCCGTAAATGTGCCGGAATGGATCTGCCGGACGATAAAACTCGAAACTCGCGTGAAGGTGAGCCTTTCGAATGGCCCCGAAGTGGTCGTTTCGGCCGACGCCGACCAACTAGAACAGTTGCTGATCAACCTCATCCGCAATGCCGCGGATGCAACGCTGGAAACCGGCGGCACCGTTCAAGTGGGCTGGTCCCGACAAGGGGCACAACTCGACGTTTGGGTTGTCGACGAAGGTCTCGGACTTCCCAATACGTCCAACCTTTTCGTCCCTTTCTTTACAACCAAGCCTGCCTGCCGATATAGGCGCAGTTTCCCTCGCCGGAGGCACAAAATTTGCGGTCATCTTGCCCGGGGTTATCTCCTTCTTGTTGAATTTGCGTGTCTTCAGCAGATTGTCAGGTTCAACAAATCGGCCGATCTCATTGAAACGATGATACCTGGCTTGTCAGATTTATGGATTATGATCTGGGGTACTTCGATCTGGAGACTCGAGTGCTCGAACCGCTTGACAATCCGTTCGGCCCGAAGTTGTTACCTATGTAGCCGGTACGTTCTGTCACCTATGTGTCCGGTCCGGACCCGCAGATAGGTGGCGCGCCAGGAGGGATTCGAACCCCCGACCCTTAGCTCCGGAGGCTAATGCTCTATCCATCTGAGCTACTGGCGCGCAGTCGTTGCTCCTCGATTTTTGCGGAGGCGCAACGCGCGGGAACTTCAAGGGACATTATCATTCTATCCGGTATGTTTCGCCGACGCTAGCGCTGGCTCTTAAGCGGCTGGCCGGTTCATCCCTTCGCCCGGGACCGAATCTCCCTGGCTAGCTTTTCGATTTCATCTGTCTTTCGCAGCATGGCAATGGAGAGCACGTGGACCGAATCCGTTTTTTCCACTTCGGCCTTCAATTCGCTCGCGAGATCGTAAAGCCTCTCGACGCTTTTCTTAATTTTTTTTTGGTTTGCCTCGAGGAGCGGTTTGGGATCGATCTTCGGCGCATTCGAATCGTCTTCCTTCTGTTGTTGAGAGTTTCGCGGGTGCTGGCCGCGGACCTGCGCGCTGGTCATGAGAGCGAGGATTCCTCCAGGCACCCCTATTGCAATAGTGGTTGTCAAGAACTTGCGTCTTGATTCCATGGCCAGAAATCCCCTTTGCGCCCGCGCAATCCCACGCCGCCCGGGACAACACTTCCTCGAACCACTACCAATGTTATACTCACCCCCTCATCAAAATCATGCCTAGTTCCTTCCATCGCTTGTTGGATTTGACGCTTCCTGACGCGCTTCGTCTACTTGGGATATTAGTCATCGCTCTGGTGCTGAACCGACTTCTCCGCGCGGTAACGAATCTGGTGATCAAGAAGGCGTCGGCGCAGAGCCGTCCGGCACAACTGCGCGAACAGCAGACGCGCACACTGGCGGAAGTTCTTTATAGTACAGGCAGCAAAGTTGTCTGGGCGGTGGCTCTGCTGACCGCCGTGGGAATATTCCACATCAACATCTTGCCGGCGGTAACTCTTGCGGGTCTTGCCAGCCTCGCGGTGGGCTTTGGAGCGCAAACTCTTGTTCGAGATGTGATCACGGGATTTTACATCGTGCTAGAAGACCAATACGTCGTTGGCGACACCATCCAAATCGGCGATTACGCCGGACGTGTAGAGCATCTCACACTGCGGCGCACGGTGATCCGTGATGCGCGAGGAGCGCTGGTAACTATCGCCAATGGGGAGATCCGCACGGTCAGCAACCTCAGCCGTGACTGGTCGCAGGCGTTCGTGGACATCTCGCTGACACCGGAAAGCCCGCTCGAGAAAACTTTGCAGGCGCTGGAGACCGCCGCCGCCGCTTTGCGGGGTGATCCAGCCTGGTCGCAAACGTTGGTGGACGGACCGCGGATTCTTGGCGTGCAGAACTTTGACCGCAATTCGTCGACGGTACGATTGCAGGTGCGAACCGCACCGACGCGGCAGGATGAGGTCGCACGGGAACTGCGGCGCCGCATCCAGGTTCAATTTCTAGTTAGAGGAAGGAGGACCAGCAATGGCCCAGATTACGTACGAGGAAGTAAATCTGATGCTGCGCTTGTACGACATGAGGCGCGAGGTGCGTCTACGCCAGGCGCGCGCCTGGTTCGTCGAAAACTTTCATCCGGAATCTCCGGAAGAGATGATGCAGAGGTATCCACAGGGCAGTGAGGAAAACACCTACATCCGCATGGTGATCAGTTACTGGGACATGGTTGCGGGCATCGTCAACCGGGGGTTGATCAACGACGAATTGTTTTTCGACAGTAATGGCGAGATTTGGGTGGTGTGGGACCGTATGAGATCGATCGTCCCAACGTGGCGCGCCGCTTTCAAGAATCCGCAACTTTTCCACAACATCGAAGAAACCTGCAAGCGGCTGGAAGCCTGGCGAGAAAATCGCGCGCCTGGATCAACGGCGGCGATGCGGCAAATGATGGTACAGGCGAAACCAAAAACGAAGGTCGTTTAGACTTTGCAAAGAGGCAAAGTTTTCTGGATGTGGGCCGTGCCAGACGATTAGCGCCGCAGTTGAGCAGGCTTGTGGGCTTCCGAATCCGAGTTAGCAGAGGAGAGTTTCGGACTCGCGACCTTCACGCACTTGCTGCTGGCCGCCAGCGCGACGTCGATCGGCTCATGTCGAAATGTTGGCCAAGGAAACCAGCATTATCGCGAAAACATAAAATACGAACATCAGCCCCAGGTACATCTTTGCCCGGTTGTTTGCGCCCTGAAACTCCTTCCATACCAGCACGCCCCACAACGCCGCGACCATCGGCGCGGACTGTCCGATCGCGTACGAAATTGGCACACCGGTGAAATTCGCGGCAACCAGATTGAACACTGTCCCGATTCCCCAGATACATCCGCCGAGCAGTCCAAGCATGTGACCTGACACAGGCCCGCGAAAAAAGTCGCCAAATCTTACCGGTTCGCCAACCAGCGGCTTCCTCATGAAATAAGTATTCCAGAGGAAGCACGAAAACAATGCGCCAAGGGTGAAGAATACGGCGACGCTGTACGGTCCCAGCGCATTTCCGCGGGTCATGGCACGCGTCACAAACGGCGCCCACAGTCCCATCAACACGCCAGAGACCACGCAGGTCGCGATGCTCTGCTTCGAGATCGCGCGATTCAAGCTGGACAGGCTGCCGTATGCTTTGCCGTCCAGAATCACCGCGATCACCGCGCAAATCACGCCTGCGCCCAAAAGTCCGGCATTGCCCTTCGGCTGCAAAATAAAACTCGTGACGACTCCAACCACCAGTGCGATACCGATCGAAACGGGAAACGCAATCGCCAACCCGGCCATATCGATTCCTGCTACCAGGAGTAGATTCGCTAGATTGAACAGCGCACCTCCGAGCAACGTGGATGCGAAGTTCAAACCGTCTGCCCTGCGGACGTTGTTCAGAAAGCTGGTTGAATTCTGAGCCGCGCTGCCCATCGTGAAGGCGAGGATCACCGAGATCAGAAATATGCCGAAGGCATAGTCCCAATAGAAAAGCTCGAACCGGTAATTTCTTACCCCTTTGTAAGTGTTGGCCCAGGAACCCCAGCACACGGCGCTGGTAATCATCATTAGCAGCGCCACGGCGAAGCTGTGCGGCACAAACATCAGGCTGGTCTCCTTCTGAGATATTTCCTTAGAACGCGGCCGCTTCCGCCGGACGCTGCGACTTAACTAGCGCCATAACTTCAGCACTTTTGCCCATCGCGCGCGCCCCGATTTTCGTACAGCAAATGGCCGCGCAGGCATTGGCAAACGAACCAATCTGTTTGCGATCCCAGCCCTGCAGCAGGCCATACGAAAGGCCGCCCATAAAAGCGTCGCCCGCGCCGGTGCTGTCGACCACGCTGACCTTGAACGCGGGGACATGAGCCATTTCTCCAACGCTGGCAATCAGTGAACCTTCCGCACCCATGGTGACTGCAACCACTTTCGGCCCCAGCGCCAGCAGCTTCGTGGCAATTTTTTCATAATCAGTTTCCCCAGTAATCTCTCGAGCAGCCGCCTTGCAAGGCTTGAGCACATCCACGAGCTGCAATGCAGCCACCAGATCTTTCTCGGTTCCAAGTCTTGCGTGCGCAAAATAACTCGGCGCCACGTCAAGGTCAAAGATCACCCTCACGCCGGCCTCTCGCGCAATCTGCATACCTTGCAGAATCGGTGGCAGCGGCAGCTGCGACGCCTCAGTGTGAAAATGCTTCGCGGTCTTGATCTTCGAAGCGAACAAGGTGCGTACTTGCGCCGCCGATAGTTTTCCGTTGACGTTCGGAAACATGTAGATGCAGCGCTCACCCTTCGCGTCCACCGGAATCCAGGTAAACGTCGATTGCTCCCCCTTGATCGTTTCAATGCCTGATATATCGAGGCTGTCATCCACAAAAGCCTTAATCACCAGCCTGCCGCTCTCGTCGTCGCCGATCAATCCGAGCCAACCGGCACTAGCCCCCAGCCGCGCAACTTGTGTGAGATTGTTGCCGGTCACTCCACCAGCGTGAATTTGGGTGCGGTCCACGTTGATTTTCTCGTCCGGTCCGAGCAACCGCGGGACGATAGCGAAATAGTCAATCCCGCAGCTTCCAATTCCCACAACTTGCGTAGCCTTTGCCATTGTTTTCCTCGCATCGACGGGTGATGCTGGCAGGTTATAATTGGCAGCGTCGGGCCGCGTGTCAAGGAAAAAGGAATGCCGGAAGTTCACGCACGTTGCGCATCACGAAGAGCGACCGGAAGCGTTGCTGCAGCGAACTCCCTTGGGCTCGTTCGATGAACAATTCCTATCACGTCGCGCACTGCTGCTGGCCGCCCTGCTCTTTGGTTTTCCTGACGCTGCAACCCTCGCGTCACAACTAAGGACGCCGACCCGGTCGCTGGAGCAGTCTCCGAACGATGAGATTCCGCCCGCGCCTCCTCCCCCCTTAGCGCCACATTTCGTGCCTCGCATGTGGGCACGAAGCAAAAGCGGTCCTGGCGCTTCCGGTACACGCTCACAACCCGTGCGCACCCGGCGTCGGCCGCGACAACAAATCGACGTACAACTTGTAAAACTTTTCCTTGTCCAAATCCTTCTGCACCTCCACAAGCGATTCCCCCATGCCCGGCTGCTGGCCCGGCGCGTACGCCAGCGTATCGCCATACGAAGCACCGTGATTGATGTCTACGTCGATGTACAGCTTTTGCCACTTGGTGATGATGCTCGGATCGAGCCACGCCACGGCGGCCAGCTCGTCCCATAGATAATTCGCTTCCGCGTACTTGGCGACGTATCGCGCCCCAGGCGTTGAGCTGTTCGCCACCTGCGCAATTAAATTTTTTTCCATCCGGGTCTTAACGGAAATATCGACCGTAGTTAACACAATGCGCGGCCAACGCGCATGCAACACCGCGCGCGAGGCTTCAGGATCCATCCAGAAATTGAATTCGCGCCGCGGCGTCAGGCTGAATTCCGGATCATCTGTGTCGGGATTGATGCTCCCGGCCATGACGATCAATTCCTTGGTGAGTTCGGCAAAGTGTGGATCGAGCGCAATCGCAAGCGCAAGGTCAGTCATGGGTCCGGCGGCGTAGATAGTCACATCATGAGGATATTGGTGAACCATCCGCACCAGGAAATGCGCAGCGTCTTCCATGGAAGCCTTCATTGCAGGCGCGCCTTCCGGCAGGGGCGGAATTTCGTACGGCCCGTGGACCGCATGGCCTTTGGCGTAGTTCCACGCGCCTTGATAAAGCACTTTTCCGTAAAGCGTTTCCCACTTGGCGATATATTCCTTGCTGTTCACCAGCGGAAATACGGCGCCGGGAAGCACGGGAATATCGGTGCGCCCAATGATCTCGAGCAGGCGCAACGTGTGCTGAATCTCCTCATCACGCCAGGCGTCTCCGGTGAGCACGGTGATGCCTAGGACATTGGTTTCTGGCGAATTAATGAGCGCGAGAACCGCCTGCATGTCCGTGCCACCAGGCCCGGCACAATCCTGATCGATGATGACTTTGCGGCGGCCTTGGGCGTGGGCGCGGTCAGCGCCAAGCGCAGCAAGAATGGCAAACAGCGGAAGAAGCAAAAAGATGCGAGGCCATTTCATGGAACATTCTCTCCTGGAGAAAAAACCGGCCCACCGTGATGGCGGTGGGCCGGTAGAAACAGGTTAATTTATGTGCGCGTTCTGATGCCACGTGCTAGAACGTCAGCTTGAGTGCGAACTGAACGACACGCGGGTTGTTGACGGTGGCAGCGATGGTGCCAAAACCTCGAGGTGCCTCGATATCCGGGATCGCCGGGCTCCCCGTGCTGTTGGGAGTCGCAAATTGCGCATGATTAGCGAGGTTGAAGATTTCTGCGCGGAAGTTCAAGCCCATGCCCTCCCAGGGCAGTCTGAACTGCTTGATGGCCGAAAAATCGGTGTTGACGAAGTCCGGGCCATTGACCGGAGCGCGATTGGCGTTGCCGAGTTGGCCCGGGGCGGCTGTCGCAAAGGCACAAGGGTTGAACCAGTTTGCCACCGTATGCACCTTCGCGGGAGCGACGCAGCCTGGATTGGCGGCGACGGGTCCGCCCTTGTTGGGATCGCCGACCTGATTCGGACGGTTCTCGTTGACACCGTTGTTTTCCTGCTGGAAGAAGACACCAGAATTGTCGACGCTATCGATAATAAAGATGGGGAAGCCGGAGGTGATGTGTTCGATGGCGGTCACTTGCCAATCGCCGAGCAAGGTGTTGAGGGCGGTGTTCCAATTGGAGCCGAAGTGCTTGCCATGGCCAAAAGGCAAGTCGTAGATCACGCTGGCAGTGAAGTTACTGTTGACATTGATCTGCGAAAGGGCCCAATCGAGCTTATTGGAATTCCGGAGCGGAAAGTAGGTCGCGCCAACGTTGGAGCCCAATCCGTCGGGGAAGCCGTTGTCGAAGCCGCGTGAATAGGTATAGCTGATCAAAGCATACAGGCCGTGTCGGGCACTCTTGGTCTCGGCCTTAGCCTGCAAAGAATTGTAATGCGCCTGTCCCTGGTCGGCGATGGGGAAGATGAGGGAAAAAGGAAAGGCACTAAACTGTGCCGGCGGAAGAAGATAGACGCCACCCGGACCGCATCCGCGGGTATACCCAGGCACCTGATCTGCTGGGACCGGGCTACCCGCGCAGGCGTTAGGAGTGTTCACATTCAAATTGTTGTTGGTACTAACCAGAATATGAGAAGAGCGGGAGCCCGCATAACCGACGGTCAGAACGATGTCACCAGGAATTTGGCGCTCGATGTTGGTGTTAAACTGCTGGACGCGGCCCAGCTTGAAGTTGTCGGGTGTCGCGAGAATGGTGCCGGTAAAATCGGTGAAGTTCGGCATCGTTGGAGTGGCGGGGGGCGCAAACCCTGCGTCGAGACTTACGGGCCCGACAAAGTTGTCCGACTCGTCGTAGAAGGGGGGGTTTTGCCAGAGACCTTGCGCGCCCTGGCTATAAGCGGAATCGTGATAAATGGCGTAACCGGCGCGAATGACGGTCTTTTCACTGCCGAAGAGTTTCCAAGCTAGACCGACGCGAGGTTCAAAAGCGGTCTTGTCGTAGTGAACGCCTGCGTATCGGTCGAAGCCGCCCTTGTCGGCAACTTGAAAGAGTCCAGTAACAGGGTTGAAGTTGGTCCAACGGTTCCGGGCTTCGTAGGTGGGCGTGGTCAGATTGTAGGCCAGACCCAAATTGAGGGTGAGGTCCTTGGTGACGCGCCAATCGTCCTGGACAAAGGGGCGGAAGATTCTCCAACGGCGGCCGGTCGTAGGACCGTTGAATGTTGCGTCGTGAATCGCCAGAGAGGAATCGCCGAGAAGGAAATCGGCGGCTGGATTGCCGGTAAATCCGCCGGTGATGCTCCAAAAGCCGTCCTGGAAGCCTTTAGTTCGCACATTCATTTGGTTGAAGCGGAGGCCGAAGCCAGCCTTGATGTCGTGCTTGCCATGGATGATGTCCAGCGAGTCGTTGTACGAATAGATGTTGGTGCCGCCCGTGAAAGGAGAGAAGCCGCGGTCACCGATGGAAAAGTATCCACCGAGGACCTGGGTAATGGTCAGGCCGCAACTGATGCCGGTGGGAATGCACTGATTCTGGGCATTGCAGTCGAGGTTGCCACCAGGAATGGGAATGGGGAGCTTGGCCGCTGCACAACTACCAGTGCCTTGGGAAGTGATGTAGTTAAAGATGCGGTTGTAGCCGACTGAGGCCTGATTGATGAGGTTGGTGGAGAAGATGTGCGTCTCGGAAAGGGCGATGTTGCGAGCGTGGTTGAGGATGCCCTGATTGCTGGCAAAGAAATTGGACTCGGCGAAACCGGTGGGGTCGCCGGGGCGGGGGCCACCGCCGCCGGGGACGAAGGAAGAAGCCTGATCGTAGCTGAAGCGGGCAAAGATATTGTCGTTGGATGAAAGGGTGTGGTCGAGACGGATGTCGAATTTCGTGTCGTCCAACTTGCGGACGGGCTCGCTCAGGAAGTTAAAGAAACTGCTGGCGTTGACAGTGTTCGGTTCCGGATAGAACGCCATCAACTCCTTGCCGATAGGACTCATGAGATTCGCCGGAATCTTGTTGCAGGCGGATCCCCCCGGCACCGGAGTCTGGGTGCCATTTGCGTTAGCCGGGACGGGGTTTCCGTTGACGTCGCACTGAAAAGCAGTGTTCCCGTTTGGATTCTTTATCGCGCCGATAGGATTGAGTTGCCCGATCTCATTGTTGGTGAAATCCCCATTCTTCATGGCATCGGTGGGAACCAGTCCGGTGAAGGTAAAGGCGTGACGCTGGTATTTTTGCTCGCCGTCGACAAAGAAGAAGGTTTTGTTTTTCCGGATAGGGCCGCCGACCGAGCCACCGAACTGGTTGAGGTTGAACTGCTCGGGAGTAGTGGCGAAGAAGCTCTTGGCGTCCAAGGAGGTATTGCGCAAGAACTCGAACAGCGATCCGTGGAAAGCGTTACCTCCCGACTTCGTGGTCACCAGCACGGTCGGGCCGGCGCGCGTGCCATACTCCGCCGAATAGTTATAGGTAAGGACTTTAAACTCCTGAATGGCATCGATGGAAGACAGAATGGCGAGGCCGCCGGCGGTGAGCTCGTTGTTGTCGTTGCCGTCGAGGAGCCAGTCGGTACTATTGGGACGAGAGCCGCCAACGGAGAGAGAGAAGGAGCCCCGGGCGGAGACTTCGCTACTGCCACCACCGTTAAAAAAGCTGCCGGTGTTGGTTTCCTGAACAGTGCCCGGAGTGAGCGTGGCGAGCTGGACGAAATCGCGCCCATTGAGCGGCAGCTGAGAGACTTGTTCGGCGGTAATGACCTGTCCAAGGGAAGGATTGGTCGTCTCCACGGCTACGGCGTTTGCCGACACTTCCACTTGGGCAGAGACTGAGGAGAGCGACAGGCTGAAATTTAGTTCACGCGCCTCCTCAACCTGCAGGCGCAAGTCTTTCGTCTCGGCAGTGCGAAAGCCCGGGAATTCGACGCGCAATGTGTATATCCCGACCGGCAGCAAGGGGATCAGGTAATGGCCGGAGTCATCGGTCTTGGACGCGCGAGAAACGCCGGTACCCTGCGAAGTGGCTGTTACGCTAGCTCCCGAGACGACCGACCCCGATTTGTCGGTAACCGTGCCGGAGAAACTGCCAGTAGCCTGGCCATACAGCGTGGGCGAGGCGCAAAGCACTACCAGCAATGCGATCAGCGGAAACAACACTCTACTCCTCATTTTTCAAAACTCCTTTCGGCAGCTCCCGTATGACAACTGTCAATGTGCTTTTCAAAGCTAATTCCTTTAGATACGAGAAACCAGCGATTGCAAAAAGCGATCTGCCTGAACGGCAGTGCAGATTCTTGCTTGCTAAATAGAGCGAGCTCGCCGCAATCCGCAAAAAATCGTAGGTCAGGATGCAAGTTTTGAATGGTTCGGTTTTGCGCTTCACGAGCATTGCATACACACTGGGCACCGAGCGAAAAATAACAACCGAGGCGCGCTCGGGACGCTGCCAACGCGAATGATCTACACTTCTCCTCAGACCAGCACCCGCATTTAAAATTGAGCGTAGGCTAGCGTTCTCATTGCATCAGTGTCAAGGCAAAAGTAAAGTATGCGCAGCGGCACGGTGGAAGCCGGCGGAGAGCCCCCCGGGCATTCATACGAATCGTTGCGAATTTTAGCGTTGCTTCAGAATCCAGTCCACCGTTTTGGACGCCAGTCGGTCGAGCGCCAGTACTGACATTTCGAGATGCTCTTCTTTTGTGTCTTCAATTCTATTGTGACTGATGCCTTTCAGCGATTGCACGAACATCATAACGGTGGGGATTCCTGCGCGCGAGACTTCGGCCGCGTCGTGTAGCGGACCCGAAGGCATGCGATGGGAAGCGCCCGAGATTTCCTGAACGGCCTGCTCGCACAAGTCCAGCAAGTGCGGATGAAACGGCACAGGTTCGATGCTCCAGAGGCGCGACCAGTTCACCGTGCAATGCTCTTCCGCAGCGAAGCGGTAGCTAGCCTCTTGGGCTTCGCGATACATCTGGGCAAGGACGTTGGCGTCCAGGTCGCGCTGGTCCAGTGTGACTTCGCAACGGCCCACGACCGCGGTGACGATTCCCGGGAATGTCTTGACGCTGCCCATGGTGCAAACAGCGTCTTCGTGTTTCCCGGCGATGGTGCGGATTTCGAGGGCCAGCTTTGCCGCTGCGGCGAGTGCATCGCGGCGGGCGTTCATGGGCGTCGAACCGGAGTGCGCTTCCTGCCCGTGAAACGTGATGATGTGCCGCTCCACGCCTTTCGTACCTAACACAACGCCTAGTGGCAAGCCCATGCGCTCAAGGACAGGTCCTTGCTCGATATGCAATTCAAGATATGCCGCGGCGTTCTTTTGCTCCTTCCGGGCATTCGGGAATCTGTCGATCTCTACTCCGCCGCGTCGCAACGCGTCTTCCAATTTCACGCCGTCGCGGTCGGTGCGGCCCCGGTCCGCTTCAATGGAATGCGTTCCCGCAAATGCCGAGGAACCCAACAAACTGCGGCCGAAGCGTGCACCTTCCTCATCGGCCCAATCCACGAGCCGGACAGTAACCGGGGGACGGCCGCCGAACTCTCTGTCAATTCGGCGCAACACTTCGAGACCTGCAAGCACGTTGAGCGAACCATCGAGCCAACCGCCGTTGGGGACAGAATCGAGATGCCCGCCGATCAGCAATGATTTTTCGGATGCGCCCGGCAGCGTGATCCAGTTGTTTCCCGCCGCGTCGTAGTGATGTTCAACCAGGGGAAGTTCCTTCACCTTTGAGGCGAACCACTCGCGCGCTTTCAGCCAGGTGTCCGTCCAAGCCATGCGCTGCGCGCCGTTTTCGTTACCGGTAAGCGCTCGAAGTTCCTTCAATTCGGCGACAGTACGTTTGGGGTTCAAGCTCATAAGAGTTCGGTTAGAAATGAGCTGGCTCGCGCTTCAGCATCTTGCCGCGGCCACGCTCGCCGATGAATTTGCCGTCGCGCACCTGGACTTTTCCTCGCACGGTCACGATCGACGGGCGGCCCTCAATCTCCATTCCTTCGAACCCATTGTAATCGTTGTTCACGTGTTGCGATTTCGCGGAGACCACGCCTCGGTAGCTCGTGTCATAAACCACTAGGTCGGCATCACTACCTACGGCGATCGTACCCTTGCGTGGGAAAAGCCCAAAGAGTTTAGCGGCACGCGTGCTCCCAGCGTCGACCAAGCGATCTAGATCCAGGCGCCCGCATTTGACCCCATGCGTATACAGAAGATTGACGCGATCTTCGATTCCGGGAATGCCGTTGGGAATATTAACAAAGGAATCTTTGCCGAGAAGTTTCTGCTCGGTGTCGAACGGGCAATGATCCGTTCCAACCGTATCAATCGAGCCAAGTGCAAGCGCGTTCCATAGGACAGCTTGATTTTGCTTGGCGCGTAACGGCGGCGACATTACGTGCTTCATGCCTTCGACCCCGGGCCGCTCGGCATAGGACTTGTCGAGCAGAAGGTGAGGCAGCACGGATTCCACATGAATGTTCACCCCGCGCAACCGCGCCTCGAGGGCGGCATGCAATGCTTTCTCGCACGACAGATGGACCACATATCCGGTTGCCCCCGTGGTTTCGAGAAACGTGGCGAAGCGGCCGGTGCCTTCGGCTTCGACGGATTCCGGGCGGCTGGGTTCATGCCATTCAGGGCCGGTCTTGCCTTCTGCGAGCAGCTTTTGCTGCAAACGCGCCACGAGTTCGGCGTTCTCGCAGTGCGCGGTGACAATCACACCGAGCCGCTTGGCAAGTTCGAGAGTCTGGTACATTTCGCCGTCGTCGACCCCGAAAAAGTTTTTGTAGGCAAGAAAGATTTTGAACGACGCTGTGCCGTCGGCAACAATTTCCCGCAATTGTGATTCAGTTTCCTTCACAAACTTGGTCACCGACATATGAAAGGCATAGTCACACGCACTTTTACCCTCGGCCTTCGATTTCCAAAGTTGATAGCCTTCCAACGCGTCATCGTTACGGTTGGGGCAGGACATTTCGATGTATGTTGTTGTTCCCCCTATGAGCGCCGCAATGCTGCCGGTTTCATGGGTGTCTTTGGCGAACGTCGCCATGAAAGGTAGGTAGATGTGCACGTGGGGATCGATGAAGCCCGGAAAAACCAGTTTGCCGGTTGCGTCGATGATTTCCGCGTTTGGCGGGGTCTGGAGATCTCTGCCAATTCGGGTGATGGTTTCGTTTTCGACGTAGACGTCCGCCTGGACGCGCGCGCCCACAGTCACAACTTCGCCATTTCGGATCAACAGGGCCACGTCTCACTCCAGCTAGGCTCCACATCATTTTCAGTGAATATGGATTCCCATCATTTCGCGATATTTCTGCATCTTCTCCCAGTTCTCGGTCACTTCGCGTTGTGACTCGGAGAGCTCTCCCCAGGTAACCGGCGGCCGCCCGGACGGTTCTTCAATCATGCGAATGCAGTCTTCCACGGGGCAAACGTTATAGCAGAGACGACAGCCAACACAATCCTCTTCACGCACGTGCACCCTGGGACGCGAGCTCACGGCTTCTTCCCTGCCATTCGCCTGAATGTCAAAAGACTGAGGCTGGACTATGCGGCCGTCCTTGGCGATTAAGTCGATGCACTGGTGCGCCGTGTCGTTGCAGGCGACGTAGCAAAGATTGCAGCGGATGCATTTTTGCTGGTCAATGCGCGCCACCGCGCGAAACGAAAGGTCAAAATTATTGAAGTCGGAAACGCAGTGCAAGCTGCGCCCCACCACATCGGAGACTCTTTTGAAGCCCTTTTCGTCCATCCAGTTGGACAGGCCGTCACACAGGTCTTCCACAATGCGGAAACCATAGTGCATAACCGCGGTACAAACCTGCAGGCTGCTCGCGCCGAGGAGCAGAAATTCTGCCGCGTCGCGCCACGTGGAAATGCCGCCCATCCCCGAAATCGGCAGCTTGGAGCCACCCACGACCTCATCCTTTCCAAGCGCCGCCAGCATATTTAGCGCAATGGGTTTCACTGCCGGGCCGGCATAGCCGCCATGGCCGCCCTTGCCGCCGATGCTGGGCGTGATTTCGAGCGTGTCGAGATCGACGCCGATGATCGAATTCAGCGTATTGATGAGTGACACCGCGTTCGCGCCGGCCGCCACCGCCGCACGCGCCGGCATCACGATGTCCGAGATATTTGGCGTGAGCTTCACGATCACCGGAATCTTGGCCACTTCCATAACCCACCGCGTGATCTGTTCGCAATACTCTGGCACCTGCCCCACGGCGCTGCCCATGCCGCGCTCACTCATGCCGTGCGGGCAGCCGTAGTTCAACTCGATCCCATCGGCTCCAGTATCCTGAATTCGATGAATGATGTCGTGCCAGGCTTCCGGTTTGGACTCCACCATCGCCGAGACGACGACGGCGCGATCCGGCCACGCGCGTTTCACTTCCGCAATTTCGTGAAGATTTACTTCCAGCGGCCGGTCGGAAATCAGCTCCACGTTATTAATGGCCACCATTTTCTGGCCGCCGTAGTGCCACGCTCCATAGCGATTGGAAACGTTCAGCACCGGAGCGCCAATGGTTTTCCACACAGCGCCGCCCCAGCCTGCTTCAAACGCGCGATGCACCTGCATGCCGGAATTGCTCGGCGGCGCGGAGGCCAGCCAAAACGGATTCGGCGAGCGAATGCCCGCAAAGTCGATACTCAGGTCAGCCATGCGACACCAGCCTTTCATGAATCGAACGCGCAGCCAGTTTCCCGTCTTGCACGGCCATCACGGTCGAGGCAGCCCCCCGCGTGCGGATGCAGTCTCCCCCGGCATAAACACCCGGCAAACTGGTTTCGAAATTCGCGTTTACTCGGATAAATCCTTTTTCGTTCTCGAGTTTCAACTGGGAAGCGAGAGAGGGTTTTTGTTGCCCGATAGCCTTCACAACTTGATCTACGGCAAGAGAGAATTCTGACCCAGCGACAGGCTGTGGCGAAGGACGGCCTGAGGCATCTGCCGGCCCTAAGGTCATTTGTAAACACTCCAGCGATTTCACCGTTCCATTTTTCGCATTGACTCGCACGGGCTGCGCCAAGAAACAGAACCTCACTCCTTCACGTTTGATGAAGTCGTACTCGTGGGCATACGCCGTCATTTCTTTTTCTGTACGCCGATAGACCATCGTGACCTGGCTGGCGCCAAGGCGCTTGGCGATGGTGGCGCAATCGATCGCCGTGTTGCCCGCCCCGATCACCACGACATTGTGCCCAATCACGAGGTTGGGTGCGTCCAGTTTGCTTCGCTCGATGTAATTCATTCCATCGATGATGAGCTCTTCGCCGGGAATGCCCAAGCCCGGCGTGGCACCCAGGCCCACACTGAGAAACGCTGCGTCAAAGTTCGCCTGCAGGTCAGCCATGGTGAAATCCTTTTCCAGTTCCTTGCCTGACTCCACCTTCACGCCAAGTTTTTCGATCATCGCCACTTCGGCAAGCGCCACTTCAGTCGGTTCGCGAAGGCCGATGATGCCGTATGTCGAAAGACCGCCAGGCAAGTCTCGCTTTTCAAAAAGCGTCACACTGTGTCCCAGTTTTGCGAGTTCGCCTCCACAGGAGAGGCCCGCGGGGCCCGCGCCAATTATCGCGACTTTCTTGCCTGTGTCTTTCCCGGGTCGGAACAGGTCTATCCCCTTTGCATAAACGAAGTCCATGGAATATCGCTGGAGCCGGCCGATGGCGATGGGTTTGTGCTCCGAACCAAGCACGCACGCGCCTTCGCACAATTCCTGCACCGGGCATACGCGCGCACAGGTGGCGCCGAGCAAATTTGACTCCATGATAGTGCGCGCAGAGCCTCGCAAATTTTCTGTTGCAATTTTCTTGATGAACTTGGGTATATCGATGTGCGTGGGGCAGGCGTGCGTGCAGGGCGCGTCGTAGCACATCAGGCATCGTGCTGCCTCAACGGCGGCTTCGTTGCGCGTCAGTGGCGGCAGAAGTTCGTCGAGCGCATTCAGACGCGCAATCCTTTGCTGAATATCTGTCAACGCATTCTCCCGATCGGCGATCCCCCAAAAAGATGCATCGCCCGAGATGAAGAAAGGTTAGAAGCGAAAGCGCCTACTTTCAATAGACATCTGCTGGCAGAAACCTACTTCAACACGAGGACTTGCCGCCGCATCAACAGAAAATACAGCCCTCCGGAAATGAGGAAGCCGACAAACCATGCATAATCGTAAAGCCAGCGTAAGGGCAGCACCGCGAGGCCGATTAGCGCGATTGCGACGCCTGCGACCAATGCCAATATGGCCCCTGGGTTGAACCCGTGCAGATATTCATAAGCGCCACCGCGACGATATAAATCCCCCACGACGATCTGGCGCCGCCGCACCAGGTAGTAATCGCAAATCATGATTCCTGCGATTGGTCCGAGCAGCGCCGAGCAACCAACCAGCCAGCCAAAAATGTAAGAGCTGAAATCGTGGAGGAGTTTCCACGGCATCATCAAAATGCCCGCCACGCCGGTGATGAGTCCACCCGTCCGGAAGGAAATGAGACTCGGCCGCAAATTCGAAAAGTCGTTGGAAGGAGATACCACGTTGGCCGCGACATTGGTGTTCAGCGTGGCAAGTAGCAGAGCAACGAGGGCGATTAAAGCCACGAGTGGCTGATTGAATCGTCCAAGCAAGACGACCGGATCCCAGATTACCTCTCCAAAGATCACAGCCGATGCGGATGTGACCGCGACGCCGATGAATGAATACAACGTCATCGCTGTGGGTAATCCAAGCGCTTGTCCAACCATTTGGGCGCGTTGGGATTTGGCGTAGCGAGTAAAATCGGGAATATTTAGCGCCACCGTGGCCCAAAAGCCGACCATCCCAGTTAGCGATGGAATGAAGAAGCGCACAAATTCAGACGTACTATGAAACTTGCTCCGCGTGTGCAGCACGGGGCCGAATCCGCCCGCCTTGCGCGTAATCCAAAAAAAAAGAAGCAATCCAACCACGAGCATGAACGGTGCGCCAATCCCTTCAAGGAATTTGATCGTTTCGATCCCGCGCCAGATGACCATCATGTTGATGCCCCAGAAAAGAAAGAAGCACATCCAGGAGCTGCCGGAGAGATTTGCTGCGCCGGGCCATACGATTCGCAACATCGAGTAGATGGCTTGCCCACCAATCCATGCTTGGATGCCGAACCAGCCGCAAGCTACGAGCGCGCGCAAAATTGCCGGAACGTTCGCCCCGCGCACGCCAAACGACGCGCGCACAAATACAGGAAATGGGATGCCGTAACGCGTGCCCGCGTGCGCATTGAGCAGCATGGGAATCAACACAATCAGATTTCCCAGAAGAATGGTGAGCACCGCCTGAATCCAGCTCATGCCGCCCGCGATCAGTCCGGACGCCAGCATATAAGTGGGAATGCAAACGCTCATGGCCACCCAGAGCGATGCGTAATTGTACGTTCCCCAAGAGCGTCTCTCCGCGGGAATCGGGGCCAAATCGGGATTGTATAGAGACGTGTCGACCCTTGTGAGCTCCATCCTCTCCCCCTGGAAACTCTGAATGAGGCGCCACACTATAGCAAGCGTTTCGGAAATTCCACTATTGCAGACAGTGTTGAGACACGTTGGAGCGGCGAAGTGACCGAGTCACCGAAGGATACTACGCGTCGTGGACTGATTTTCGGAAACGCCAAGTTGACCAGACTCGCAGCGGGGTTGGGGCTTGATCCGATCGTACTACTCGAGACAAACGCTACGCGAGAGCCACGCGGAAAAACTAATGGTGTTAACCCAATGAAAGTAAAGGACGAATCCTGGAGGCGCGGGTGGGATTCGAACCCACGAATGGAGGTTTTGCAGACCTCTCCCTTGGGCCACTTGGGTACCGCGCCGAACCTCTAAGTATAGCAAAACTGCGCGATCTCTCCGGAACTACCCCCATGCAAAGTTTTCCCCGCCAATCTCTACTTTTTTTCCGCGACCGCCGGGATCTTTGCTTCGCGCAAAAACCGCGCCGACTCTTCCGGCGGCGTTGGGTTTATGTAAAAACCGGTTCCCCACTCAAAGCCGGCCACTTTCGTCAACTTGGGAATGATCTCGATGTGCCAGTGGTAGTGGTCGTTAATCTCTTCGCCGATGGGAGACGTGTGAATCATGAAATTCAGCGCGGGCCGGTCCAGCACCTGATCCAACCGCATCAGCGTATCCTTCAGCATGCGCGCCAGGCTGGCATAGATGGAACTCTGATTATTCTCGTAGGACGATCCATGCACTTTAGGCAACAGCCACATTTCAAACGGGAAGCGCGGCGCATAGGGCGCTAGCGTGATGAAATGCTCGTTCTCGCCAATGACGCGTTCGCCGGTGTCGCGCTCCTGGCGGATGATGTCGCAGAAAATGCAGCGTTCTTTCTCGTCGTAATAGTGCCAGCAATTGTCGACCTCTTCTCGCACGCGGCGCGGAACGATTGGCAGCGCGATCAACTGTGAGTGGGGGTGATCGACGGTCGCCCCGGCGGCTTCCCCGTGATTCTTGAAAATGAGAATGTAGCGGAAGCGCTTGTCATTTTTCAGGTCCAGCATGCGGTCGCGGTATCCCCAGAGCACGTCTTCCACGGCGCGCTCTGGGAGAGTCGCCAGCGTCGCCACATGATCCGGCGACTCCACGATCACTTCATGGGCGCCGACTCCGTTCATCTTGTCGAAGAGGCCTTCCCCTTCGCGGTCCAGATCGCCTTCAATGCCCAGCGCCGGGAATTTATTTGGTACTACTCGGATACTCCAGCCCGGAGTGTTGGCCCCGCCGCCGTTCCTGCCATAAACCAGAACCTCCGGCGGCGTCTTGGCTTCGTTCCCCGCGCAAAAGGGGCAATTCTTCGCGTCCTTGGCGACAACACTCTCGCGTAGAAAATCGTTCGGGCGCTTCCCTCGTTCCGTTGAAATGATCACCCATCGTCCTGTGATCGGGTCTTTACGCAACTCCGGCAAAACAAGCCTCCTCGAAGATGTTCTGGGTCATGCGCACCGGGTGGGCAACCCGGGGATTTTGAATTGTACCGCGTCTGGCGTCCCCGTGAAGATGTTCCCGCTATGCCACCTACATTTGCGGGCTGAACGCATCCTTGTGCAACCGAACCACCGGCGGCTGCCCCGGGCAATTATCAATGGCCAGTACATCAAACCGGCAAGGGCATTCGCCGACGTGACGTTCCGCCAGAAATCGTTGCGCCGTGCGAACCACTACGTGTTGTTTTTCCCGGGTAACGCTCAGTTCGGGTAGGCCCGGCAAATCCTCCCGGATGGTGCGCGTTCGGACTTCCACAAATGCCAGCGTATTGCCATCGTAACCGACGAGATCGAGTTCGCCCTTGATGCCGCGCGGAGTGTAATTCCGCGCGACGAATACATACCCCTGCCTTCGCAAATACCAGTAGGCATAGGTTTCTCCTCGCACGCCGGTGCGCCGGGCTTCTTGCTTTTTTGCATCGCTACAAAAATTCTCCTCCTCCCGCAGGCCGCGCCGCGCCGCCCAATGCACTGCCCGAAACATCAGTTGTGAAAAGAGCGCCATTGTCCCGGCTCCGTTTCCCCCAGCCTTCCGCGCAGTATAAACAAAAATCCCGTGGCTGCCATACTTCTTCTGCGGCAGCCATGGGTTTTGTCAGGTCCTTCTCGGCAAACTAGCGTTTCAAGCGTCTCTTGTCTTAGATTTTGCCTTCGGCCTCACGGATGCATTCTTCAAGCGTCTGCACGGCAAACTCCGCCTGCTCTTCGTCGATAACGAGCGGCGGACAAAACCGCAATGTCGTATCGCCCGATCCAAGCACGAGCAGTCCCTTGTGAAACGCCGCTTGGATGAGATGGTTACGCAACTCGGGCGCCTTCTCTTTGGTCTTCTGATCGCGCACAAATTCAATGCCGATCATCAAGCCTTTGCCGCGCACCTCGCCGACATTCTTGAACCGCTCGGTCCAATCCGCGGTGCGGCGCAGGATGAATTCGCCTACTCGCCTCGCGTTTTCCATGTACTGCTCTTCGAGCAGGCGCAATGTCGCCAGCGACGCCGCGATGCACACGGGATTGCCGCCGAACGTGGAAGCGTGCGCGCCCGGCTTCCAATCCATCACGCTGGCTCGCGCGATTACTGCACTCAACGGCATCCCCGAAGCAATGCCCTTCGCAGTGCAGATGATATCCGGCTCCACGCCCGCGTGATCCACCGCCCACCACTTGCCTGTGCGGCCCATCCCCGATTGCACCTCATCCGCAACCAGCATGATCCCGTACTTTCGGCAAATCCGCTGCAAACCCTGGAGGAACTCCGGCGGAGCGAGAATGTAGCCACCCTCGCCTTGAATCGGCTCGATAAAAATCCCCGCGACTTCATCGGGGTCCACGCGGCGCCGGAACAATTCGTTCTCCAGGTAGCTCAGGCAGTCCGCGGAAGCAGTCTGCGCGCAGACGCCGTACGTTCCGCGATAGGTGTCCGGATACGGCATGTGAAACACGCCGGAAAGCAGCGTGCCAAACCCCTTCCTTTGCACGGCGCGGCTCGCCGTCAAAGAAAGTGCGCCCATCGTGCGTCCATGAAACGCGCCATGAAACGCGATCAGCTTGTCTCGCTTGGTGTGATACTTCACCAGCTTGATCGCCGCTTCGATCGCTTCCGCGCCGGAATTGCCGAAGTACACGCGCTTCGGCTCCGAACCCGGCGCGATCGAACTGAGCTTCGCCGCAAGCTGCGGCATGCCCTCGTAGTAAAAATCCGTTCCCGACATGTGAATCAGTTCAGCGGCTTGTTTCTGAATCGCGGCGACAACTTCAGGATGGCAATGGCCTGTGGCGCAGACAGCGATGCCTGCTGCGAAGTCCAGAAAGGTGTTTCCATCGACGTCTTCGATCATCGCGCCACGGCCTCGCTTCGCCACCAGGGGGTAGTCGCGCGTGTACGACGGCGAGACATATTTGATGTCTTGCTCCACAACGCGCTTGGCGTTCGGCCCGGGCAACGCTGTCACGAGCCGGGGTGTTTTCACTTCCAATGTGGTTGGCATTTCTTCCTCCATTGAAGAAATCAAAAGGTCGGAGTTAATCGGGAACTGTGGGCAAACGCGGGCCCGCAGGCGGACGTATCCGCCAGTGGCCTGCAGGAGAAAGAAAAATTAGACTAAGTCTACGCCGTAAAGTTCTGGCCGCTGGGCGGCCGGCGGGAGAAACCCCGGGTCAAGCGAAGGGCGAATTTGAAGATTAAGGCTCACTTGCGTTTCCAGCGGACGCTGCCATCTTTGGCGTCCTCAATCAGTATACCACGATCCGCCAGTTCTTTGCGGATGCGGTCGGCCGTGGCGAAGTCGCGTTTTTTCTTCGCGGCGTTGCGCTCCGCGACTTTCTGATCGATCTCCTCGTCGCCCGGTCCGCTCTCCGCGCTGCCGTATCCAAGCGTGCGCAGTCTTTCGCCGTCATGGTCTTCCACGACGGCAAAGATTTTGTCGAACGTAGTCAGAAATTCCAGAACCGCAGGCACGTCACCCTGGCGGAATTCGCCCTGATCAACAGCAATATTCGCTTCGCGCACTAGATCGAACGCTGCCGCCAGCGCCCGCGCCGTATTCAAGTCATCCGCAAGCCCGGCGTCAAATTCTTCCGCTGCCTTTGCAATGCGCGCGGCCATGCCCGATTGCTTGCCCGCAGGAAATCTCCCCCGCTTCAGCCGATCCGCAAAATTCCTCAGCCGCTCCACCGAGCTGGCCGCCTGCTGCAGACCATCAAAAGTGAAATTGAGCTGCTTGCGGTAAGGTACACTGGCCAAGGCAAACCGCAGCGCTGAGGGCTTGTAACCTTTCGCAAACAAATCACGTAGCGTGAAGAAATTCCCCTGCGACTTGGACATCTTCTCGCCTTCGACAAGCAAATGCTCGGCATGCAGCCAGTACCGCACGAAAGGCTTGCCGGTCGCGCCTTCGCTCTG
>WNFI01416872.1_pt1 | contig 26118 bp, 21 predicted proteins | sample 5400471 | NCBI WGS metagenome assembly WNFI01 (sample SAMN13153348, study PRJNA577476) | soil metagenome | isolation source: 100 cm saprolite on Douglas fir-dominated hillslope | place: USA:California | collected 2013-09-17 | reverse complement strand
CTCCATCGCCCAGAACCAATGGGCCGAGAGCTGCTGGACATTCCACTACAGCAACACCACGGTCCCGCCGCAGGGAACGTACACCGGACGCGTGCTCTATACGCTGACCGCGCCGTGAGCCCGCGGCCGCGCACATCGTTCCGCCGTTTAGTCTGCACCGGATGGGCGGCGGCCCTGATGGCAGTCTCGGGCGTTGCGGGCGCGGTGACGAGCGCAATCGACGACAGCGGCACGGTCGTCCTCGCGCCGTCCGTGCCGATGCGCTGGCAGGCACTGTCGGCGCGGCAACGCGACGGTGTCCTGATGGTCGGTTCAACCACGGTGAGGGTGCGGCTCAATGTGACCCCGTGGTTGCAGCGCGCCGGGCGCATCTACCTCGTATTACCTGCCCAGCAGCCCGGGGCCATCCGTGCGTCCTGGTCCAGCCAGGGCCGCCTGCTGAGCGGTGAGGTCAGTTCCGGCAGCAGGGCGCTGGTGTACTCAGGGCCGATCAGGACGCCGTTTGTCGAGGATGTCCTTCAGCTCGCGATCTTCGTCGACGGTCGGCAGATGCACCGGGGCTACGAGCTGAACTTCCACTTTGAAATGGAATCGACCTGACCATGTGCCAGCGCCTCCGGAATCTGCTGACCCTGGTCTGCGCCCTGAGCAGCACACCGTCGCTCGCGGACGGGTTCGCGGCAGTAGTCTCGCCGCCGCGCTTTGAGCTCGCCGCGAAACCCGGCCAGACGCTGCGCCAGGTCTTCGAGCTGAGCAACCGGTCGGGCGCACCGGCACCGTTCCTCTTTCGCACCGCCGATTGGACGCTGGCTCCGGACTTCGGCGTGACATTCAGGGATGACCTGCAGCCGGACAGCTGCCGGCCCTGGGTGGCCCTCGAGCGGCCCGAGGCCATCCTGTCCGCCGGTGGCACGATGCGTTATCGCTTCGAAATGGCCGTCCCCGCTGATGCGCCGGCGGGCGAGTGCCGCTTCGGTGTGCTCATCGAGGGCAAGGAGCCGGCGATCGCCAGGTCCGCCGGCCTGCAGCTGCCGATCGCGGGGCGCATTGGCGTCATCGTCTACGTGACGATCGGGGATGCCACCCCACGCCTGGAAATTGTCGGCCCGAAGACCGTCAGCCTGAACGGGCGGCTGCTGCCCGCGCTGCGCGTGCGCAACGCTGGCACCGCGCACGGGCGGATGTCCGGCTTCCTGTCCGGTACCGACGCCACGGGGGCCAGGTACGACTTCAATCCCTCCGACTTCCCGATCCTGCCCGGGGAGGAGACGGACGTGTACCTGACGCCGTCCAGCGCGAGCAGCGATCAGCCGGCGCTCACTTTTCCGGTCACCGTGCAGGGCACCCTCGAATGGGGCAAGCAGAAGACTGAGATCAATCAGCGCTTCGAATGAATCCGATCGCAGAACGCACACACCGTGCTGCGTCCCGGCTGTGCTGCTTGTGCGTACTCGCAAGTCTGGTGGCCCGGGCGCAGGAATCGGCGCCGCCATCACCCGCAAATGACCCGCTGTCGCCGGCGCCGTACCGCGATCACTATATCGCCGGTGGCGAGCTGGCCCCTGACATGGCGAGTGATGCTTCCGTGAGCAGCGATACGGCCGGCCTGGCCCGTGCGCTGCGCGTTGACGGCGTGCTGAGCGTACTGACCGGTAGTGGTGCGGGTGCTCCGAACCGCGTCGACGAGTACGGCGTCGTGCTTCACTCCCAGTGGGAGACGGCGTCCTACGGAGCGTGGTCGGCGGAGCTCGCCGCGCGCGGCGGCGGCTCACAAATCGCTGCGTTCGGCCCCGGTCAGAGTGTCGTGACGGTGGTCGAGCGCGCCATGCCCTTTGATGGCTCGTGGAACGCGGACGGAACCTTCGGCGACCTGAATCTGCCGAACATCAGCCTCGCGCGGTTTCAATCGCGCTTCTTCCTGCCGACCGGCCCCGTGCTGGGCCTGGCGACGGAATGGCGCGGCCCCTCCGGACTGCAGCTCGTGGCCGGCGGCGGCGAACCCGGCCTGTACCGGGGCATCGTGGCGCCCACCTTCGATACCCTCGGGGGCTCCACCGCAACGGTCGGGGCACAGTGGTCGCCCGCGCCGCGCTGGACGGTGGGAGGGCAGCTCGCCGCAGCCCACGACATCACAGCATTCGCGGACGCGCTGTCCGCCGTCCCTGATCGCACGGCCTCCACCACGGGCTTTTTGTCCGCCGCCTGGCAGGGCCGATCGACGCGTGCGCAATTCAACATGATCGACGGCAGCATGAGCAGCACTGGCCGTTCGTTCGGCACTTGGTTTGACGCCACCACCACGCAGGGCCGATTCCTGCAGAGCTTCGGCGCTTTTCGCATCGGCCCCAACCTCAGCTGGGGTAATCAGCTCATCACGGACGATCTGCAGGGGGGCTACTATCATCTCGACTATCAGAGCCGGCGCTGGTTCGCCGACCTCGGTGTCGATCAGGCCTGGTCGGTGTCCGGGTTCGGGGCGGACACGACGTTTTTGAGCGGCGATGCGCGCTACCAGCTGTCGCGCGATCTGGGCATCGGTGGGGTCGCGAATCTGCGCCGAGCCCAAGGCGCACTCGGCTGGTCGATCGAAGCCTACCTCGACGATCGCAATGCCTTGGGCATCGGCCGCGGCCAGGTGGACTATGCCCGGAACGCTGTGGAAAGCGAGGCGACGTTGACCGTAAGCCAGGCCTGGAACAGCGGGGCCGGAACGCGGCTCAGCACTTCACTGGCGTACCTGCGGTCCACGAGCAGGACGCCACTCGCCCCGCACCAATCGAGCTCGGCGGCGAGCCTGTCGATCAACGGTGGCGGGGACCTGACCGCACGCCTGAGCGTCGACGCCAACGTCCGCTGGGGCGTCGCCTTCAGCGGCCCAGGCGCCGCGGCCACCATGGCCAGCGTCGCGCTGACGTGGAAAATGGCGCGCGACTGGCTCCTGCTGGCCAGCTACTACGAATACCGCACCGGCTCCTGGACTGACGTGACCGTCACTTCCCCGCTCGCGCCGCCGCTCGCGACGGTCAATCCGGCGCTGAGCCAGCGCGGGGTTTTTCTGACGATTCGCTACGAGCGCGCCGCTGGCACGCCCTTCGTCCCACTCGGCGGCGCGGCAGGCTCCGGCTCGGGCCAACTCACCGGTACGATCTACCTGGACGCCAACAACAACGATCGCATCGACGCGGGTGAGGACGTCGCGCCCAACCTCACCGTGGTGCTCGACGGCCGCTACAGCAACCGTACGGATGAGAAGGGACACTTCGCCTTTCCGGCTGTGGCCGTCGGCCACCATGTGCTCACGGTAGTGCCGGATAATCTCGCCTTGCCGTGGACGCTCGCCGACAACGGTCGCGTGGAAGTCGACGTCCGGACCCGGGATCACACCGACGTGAGCATAGCGGCACACCGCGCCCGATTCGGGCAGTACTCACCGGCCCCGGCAGGCTCGTAGCCCCGGCTACGCCGGCTGGGAGCATTCGCAGACCACCACGATGCCGCCGTCCTCGCCGGGCCCGATCGACAACTGAGCGTCGATCATTTCGGCCCGGTAGCGCATGATCTTGAGTCCGAGGCCGGCAGACTCCGGCGCCTGCGGGGAAAATCCGACGCCGTCGTCACGGATCTCCAGCCGTATGGCGGCGGGCTGCACATCGATGGTGACTCTTATGGATCGCGCCCCCGCGTGTTTGAGCGCATTCGCCAGGCCCTCCTGGGCAATGCGGTACAACTGGTCCGTGGACGGCCACTGCAGGCGGATCGGCGCAGCCTCGATCGCATCGAAGTGAACAGCAGGGCCGCCGGAGTCGTCGTGCCGGTCCACCAGGTCGTGCAGCGCCTGCACGAGTCCGCCATGCGATTCGCTCAGGGGTGCAAGACCCTGCGCAATGCCATGACAGGTACTCACCGTCCGGCTGGCGAGCGAGGAGAGCCGGTCGAGATCTTCCGCTTTCGGCTGATGGCCCTTGCGCGCCGAGGCCGCCAGCCCGCGGGCGAGCAGTGCAACGCTCATCAGCTCCTGCCCGAGCTTATCGCGAACCGCTTCGCCGAGCCGCTGCTGCTCCTCGTGCACCGCCGCGGCGAGCGCCTGCTCGAGGCGCTTTCGCTCCGTGATGTCCTCGGCGACGCCAAGGACGCGCTCAGCCCCGGCTCCCGGGCCGGCCCGCACGGGGCGGGCAACGATCCGCAGCCAGCGTTGCACGCCGTCGGTGCCCCTCAGCGGCACATCGACACTGAGATCGGACCCCTGGGCAACGGTGGACGCGGCCACGTCAATGCGTGCGCGAGTAGTCTCGTCGTAGAAGGACCTTCGGCCCAGTTCATTGAAGCGTTCAAGACTACAGCCGTAGACCCGCTCAAAGCCGCTGCTCACCCAGGTCGGATGCGGTTTCCCATCCCTGACCACGCCCTCGAATACGAAGCCCGGTACGAGATTGGCGATCGTCCGGTAGCGGAATTCACTGTCGAGAAGCTGGCTCTCCGCGTCCTTCCGGGCGGTGATGTCCTGGATCTGCGAAACGAAATACATCGGTCGACCCGCGTCGTCGCGCACCAGCGAGACGGATAACAGGACCCAGACGATGTGCCCATTCTTGTGAAAGTATCGCTTCTCCATGTCGAAGTTCGTTCGCGACCCGTCCAGCATCTGGCGCACAAAGTCCATGTCCGCACCGAGATCATCCGGGTGGGTGATGGCCTGGAAGGTCGTCGCCAGCAACTCCTCGGCTGTATAACCCACGATCCCGGTCAGCGCCCGGTTCACCCGAATCCAGCGGCCGTCCAGGCCGACGAGCGCCATGCCGACGGCGGCGAACTCGAAGGCGCCGCGGAAGCGTTCCTCACTCTCGCGCAGGGCCGTTTCAGTCCGCCGGCGGGCATCGATGTCGAGGGAAATGCCTGCTACCTTGCGCGGCGCTCCGTCAGGAGCCCGCTCGATCACGCGGCCGCGATCGAGCAGCCATTTGTACTCACCATTGGCCATCCGCATACGAAACTCCGACTGGAAGAAGCCGGTGCTGTCGGCGGCATCCCCGGCCAGCGTGCGCTCGAGTACCTCACAATCGTCCGGATGCACGTCACTGAGCCACGTTTCGGTGCGCTGCCGGGCCTCTTCGTCGGTCAATTCGTGGCCCAGATTTCTGTGCCAGTAAACATTGCCGGTGACGGTGTCGCTGGCCACGTTGTATTCCCACACGGGCAGTTGCGCCGCGTTGACCGCGATTTCATAGCGATCCTCGGCCGCGCGGAGGGCCGTTTCCATATTCTTTTTTTCGTCGATCACGAAACACACGCCCACGAAACCCTGCGCGACGCCGCTGGCGTCGCGCTTGGTCACACGGCCGCGCTCGTGCACCCACGTCCAGCGTCGGCTCCGGGTCAGGATCCGATACTCAACGACATATTGCTCGGTGAAACCCCGTGCGGCGTCGTCGTACTTCCTTTTGTAATGCTCGGCATCGTCTGGATGTATCTTCTCGAGCCAGGGCTGGCGCTGGTCAGGTCCGTCACCTGATTCGATGTCGAAACGCTCGTACCATTTGTCGAGCCACACGCAGTGGCCGTCATGGCTGTTTTTCCAAAGGCCGACATCCGTACCCCAAATGGCCGCCTCTAGCCACGCATCGGTCGTCCGGCGCTTGTCGGCCTCGCGATGTCGCTGAATGACGAAAGCCGCCAGGGAGGAGGCGAACTGGATGAGATCAACCTCGTGCATCGATGGCGCCCGGCGCTCGCGGTAATACAGGGCGAGCGTGCCGAGCAGCGTGCGCGCGTCGTCGACTATAGGCACCGACCAGCAGGCCCGAAGCCCGTGCGACAGCGCGATCGGGGCATATTTGGTCCAAAGGTCGGACCGCTCAACGTCTTCGACGACGACCATCTCGCGACGGGCCGCCGCCGTGCCACAGCATCCTTCCCCGATGCCAATCCGCACGGGATCTATTGCGTGGGTATAAGCCTCCGGTAGGCTCGGAGCTGCCCCGGGCAGCAGCAGACGACCCGTCGGGTCGACGAGCAATACCGTGCAAAGGAGTTTTTCCGCCCAGGTTTCGACATAGGTAGCGAGTCCGTCGAGCTGCACATTGAGGGGCGCGGCGGAGCCCAGCAGGGCGAGCAGTCGGACTTGAGCACGTAAGGCGTCTGGTTGCGACGCCGACGCTGGCGTACGGCGCACAATGGCGTCGACAGTGGCGGCCCAATCGCTGGTTGCAGTTGTGGGACGCATACGAGTCGCCTCGTTCGGCATGGATTTCACCGTTCCCCTTAATTCGTGTTTTGGAATGACGTGAGATCGATCTTGCCGCCACCGAATGAGCCCAGGCTGCGTCGAGCGCTCGCGCTCGCATCCGCCCTATTGATAATCGGTGCGTTTAACAGGTCACTGTAGCGATTGAGGACTGGCGCGGCAACCGCCCGGCACGCCCCGAAGGGGCCAATTGGCCAGCTTAGGTTAAATCGCTCGGGCGGCGACGGGCGAGACGCGCGACGCCGGCGCGCCAAGGCGTTCCGCGTCGGCGTAGAAGGGCCAGGCGTACCCTGGCCCCTCTAACTTCGGCAAACCGCGGGCCCCCCGGCCCGCGGCATGGGCCTCCGCTTCCGCGTCGAGCTCAGGGCTCGGTTGCGACGACCGTGTCCTGATTCGGGGTCGTAGACGCCGGATCAGTCGCGAGTCCGGGATGGCCGCGGGAGTCGGTCCAGACGGTGTGTGCCTTGCCGTCCGGATCCACCGCAACACCCGTGTAGTCACCGATAAAGCTGCCGGAGAACTGCGTGTACGGATTGGATGACTGCGTTGAGACGCGTGTCTCGCCGGCAAATCCGTCCGTGGAGCTGCTGAACGCGTAGTCCAGGCATACCGGATTCAGATCGATATACACGGCGGGCGACGCGGGGTAGGACGGATCGCTGGTGTTCAAGAAGGCCCGCCCGCAACTGTGATCCGCCGCGGTCGGCACGGGCGAAAAAGTGCGCGTGAAATAACCCACCACGGTCCGCCCGGCCTGGGCCCCTGCTGCCGGATAGGCCTTGTCGGCGCCGGAGGTAATGATCCTGGGGGCAGTCCAGGTCCTGCCGTCGCCCGAAGTGACCAGCTTTACCTGATTGTTGGTCAATCCGCTGAAGCTCGCCGCGCCCGCTGCACAACCTGCATTGTTCTGATCGTCCGCCCACGTGATCGCCAGGCCGCCGTTACTCGGGTCGATGGCCAGTGAGGGAAAGCTGCTGAGACGGAACTGCTCGAAGCTCAGGCGGGCGCGGCCCTGGGACACGTTCGCCGGATAACAGCCGATGTCGTCGTATACCCGCCCGACTTCGGTGTTCGTAAAGGTCTTTCCTCCATCGGTTGAACGCGCGAGTACGGTCTGGTCCCTCGCGAAATTACTGGCCTGATTGCCCTCGTAGGCGACGTAAACCGTTCCGTCCGGCGCGACCGCCGGCGACGAACCCTGGTCGTAGGGGTGGGCACTGTCGCTCACCGCGATCGGATCGGACCAGGTGGCGCCGTAGTCGTGTGACACGGACTCCACGATGTTGGAGGAAATGTAGCCGTGGCCGTTGTTGCTCTTGAAACTGGTCCACGTGACGTAAACGTTGCCGTTAGCGCCCGCAGCAATCCATTCCTTATCGTTGAAATAGCCATTGCTGGTCTCGTAGTGGACCATCACGGGCGTGGCCCAGGTGGCGCCGCCGTCGCGCGATCTGGCCACCGCGACTCCGCTCGGAGTGCGATTCAAGTAGCTGAAATCGTAGACCAGCGCGGCATAGTAGAGCGTGCCGTCCGGCGCAAAGGCCAGGACCGGATCACCACCGGCCTGCACATGTGTGAACAGGCCCGTGCCTCCCGTGGCGGGATCCCACCGCGGCAGGAGGACATTCGAGAAGCTGGTGCCGCCGTCGGTGCTGACGTAGACAAAGGCGCGGAATCCATAGCGGTAGTCATTTGCTGAGGTGACCACATTCAGCGGGTTGCCCGGATTAAGGACAATGTTCTGTTCATTTTGAGGCTCATAGCACTGCGTGCCATCGACGAGCGTAAAAGTCGTGTCGTGCACGATGGCGTCCGCATTGGCGCCGGCGATCGGCGCATAAAGGGTCGTCGACAAAAATGGCGCGCGTCGGCACAGCGAAAAGAACGTAAGGCCATTGGGATCCGGGTGGCTTGCCACCGCGCGCTCGAAATCGAGCGGGAAGAAAAGCGCGTCGTCCGATGCGACCTGTCCCTTGTCAGGGCCGAGCGCTTTGAAATGGTCTGGCGGTTGCGCTGCCTGCGTCATCGTGGAAAAGGCGAGCAGCATCGAAACAAATCCGCATAGCACTGGCTTGGTCAACTTGTCGATTTTCATGGGGTACCCTCTTGAATTGCATTGTTGGATCGCACTGCGGACCGTCCCGCTACCGGCGTGACGCAATGCAATCCCGATTACCTCGGGGGCGCCTGTGGCGTCCCTCAGTTTTTGATCCGGAAAGCGCCTTATAGACCGAGGCGGGCCCGCAATGCAACGTAAGTTGGTCTATCTGACATAACGTGGTGGTGCCCAACCGGGTTGCGGCGCCCGCTCGACGATCTCCGCCAGCGGCCCCCTGTCACGGGGATGAGAGGATAGGGTCCGAAACAATCGGGGAGGCTCCCAGATGAACGTTTATTTGTTCTGTTCCGCGCTACTCGTGTTGCTCTATTTCCTGCTCGCCTTCAACGTCTCGATGAATCGCGTGCGCGCCAGGACCGGCGTCGGCGGGGGGAACGATCCATCCGGGCCGCTCAACAAGAGTATCCGTGCCCACGGCAATGCCGCGGAGTACATCCCGCTGTTCGTGCTGCTGTTCCTGTACTTCGGTTTCGCCGGTGCAGCGAGCTGGATCCGCTGGGTGGTCGTCGTCGTCACCGTATCCCGGCTGCTGCATCCCCTGAGCCTGTACTTGTCTGCGGACCTGAATAAGGCGCAGCCCCTGCGCTTCCTGAGCTCGGTGGGCACGTACACGGGCGGGTTGACGCTCGGTGTGGTGATGCTGTTGCGCGCCTGCTGAGTCGCGCCAAATCTGGGTAGGCCCACTGCTCAATATGGGTAGTTCTGCCGATTTGAACTGAGCTCAGCCGCGGCACCATTCTCCCGCCTGGATTTCCCAGCAGGCGCCGGAGAACACGAACATGAGCCGCTACCTGATCGAACGGGAATTTCCCGACGGCCTCAGCATTCCGAAGGACGAGGCCGGCGCCCGCCTGTGCCGCCAGGTGGTCGAGAACAACGCCGAGGACGGCGTGACCTGGGTCCATTCCTACGTCACGCCCGATCACAAGCGGAGCTTTTGCGTCTACGACGGGCCGACGCCGGAAGCCGTCCGCCGCGCCGCAACCCGCAACAAGCTGCCCATCTCGCAGATCACCGAGGTCCGCGTACTCGATCCCTACTTCTATAAATAGCCCGCCGGCAACGGCCGGCCCAGGAGACTGACTATGATGAACTTGCACCAATTCATTTCCCGCGCGTCGGCGGTGGCCGCGCCACTGATCGTGCTGGCGATGGGGCTGCCCGCCCTATCCGCTGCGGCCACCAGTCCCGCCGCGCCGGCCGCCACGGAAGCGATCCTTCACCCGTCACCACTGATCAGCAAGGTGCGTGTCGCGACGGCGCGCTACCGGGACATCAATGTCGCGACCTCCGAAGGCTTTGCACAAGCGACTCCCTGCGTCAGCGGCCCCACCTCGGGCGCGATGGGCGTGCACTTCGTGCTCTTCGACCGTGTGACGAACGGTGTGCTGAGCGCGGACCAGCCCGAATCGCTGATCTATGAGCCGATGCCCGATGGCACCATGCGCCTGGTCGGTGTCGAATTCATCGTGCTCGTCGCCACCTGGGAGAGCATGCATCCGGGTGCCGGCCCGCCAGCCCTCGACGGGCACCTGCTGAACCTCGTCAGCGCGCCGAACCGCTACGGGCTGCCGGCGTTCTACGAAATGCATGTCTGGGCGTGGGAGCACAACCCGGTCGGGAGCTTCGCCGACTGGAACACGCACGTCAGCTGTGAACAGCAACCGAGTAATTGAGTCACCCCAACCTGCCAACGGAGATACCAATGAAATGCTTAATGATGGTCATGTCGCTGCTGCTCTGCGCACCTGCGTTTGCCGCAGACACTCCCGCCCAGTCCGGAGCGATGGTGGCAAAGGCCTCTGCGCATCGCTACCTGGTTGAGCGTACCTTCCCGCCCGGCGCGCTGGCGGGGCTCGATGCCGCCACCAAGGAAAAGGTCAACGCCAACAACGCCTCGGTCGGCGTGCGCTGGGTGCGCTCCTACGCCAACGCCGACAAGACCAAGACCTACTGCATCTACGAGGGTCCGAGCGAGGCGGCCGTGCGCAGGGCCGCGGTACTCAATGCCCTGCCGGTCGACAGCATCATGGAAGTCCCGGTGACCCTGCTGCCGAAGTAGTCGCAGTGGCGCAGGGCCCGGCGCCGCCGGCGCCGGGCCTTGCGCCGCCGGGCCCGCCGCTCATCAGGCCTCGTCCGGTTTGCGGCGTGTCTGCGCGATCGCGGCGGCGCGCGAAGGCACGCCGAGCTTTGCCAGGATTGCCGAGACGTGATGGTCGATCGTTTTCGTCGAAACAAACAGTCGCCGCGCAATCGCCGCGTTGCGCAAGCCCTGGCTCATCAGCGCGAGCGTCTCGGCTTCGCGACGCGTAAGTCCGTGTGGATGATGCCGCGTCGATTTCTGCGAGCCGCGTGGCAGCCCCCGGATGCCGCTGGCGCGCATGCGCTGGCGCAGCGCCCTGGCCGCCGGCGCGGCGCCGAGCTGTTCCAGGATCGCGAGTGCCTCGCGCTGCTGCGGATCCGAACCATGCCAGGCGAGCAGGCTCGCGTGCTCGTAGGGGCAACCCAATTCCTTCCAGGTCTGCGCCGCGCCCTGCCAGTCGCCCGAGATTTCCATGGCGTAGGGTTCCGCGATGTAGGTCGGCCGGTCAGCGAGGGCATCAACTCGCCACAACCAGGCCGCGAGTTCGCCGTTCATCCGCGGGTCGCGCCGCTGACGCGAGAGTTCGAAGGCGGGCCGCACGGCGCGTACGACGCCCGCCCTGTCGCCAGCCAGCCATGCCGCCTCGGCGTATGCCGCGGCGAGCGTCCCGGTCCTTTGCAATTCCGGTATTGGACCTGCGAGTGCCCGCGCCTCCTCCAGCGGCTCAATCGCACCAGGGTCGCCGCGCCGAATTCGCAGGTGCCCGAGCACCCGTAGCGTCGGGATGCGGGAAACAGGCGTGGTGCGCGGATGGTTTAACACCGCCTCTGCATCGTCGCTCGCTTCGTTCCAGCGTCCCTGCTCGAATTTCAACCGTGCGCTGTACGCCGTCAGGTAGAGCCACCAGGGATCCAGATCGAGCCGTTCGCAGTACTCCAATCCCTCTCGCAAGTAGCCGGAAGCCCGTGCGTATTGACGCTGGGACACGGCCATTGCGCACAGGTTCGTGTAACTGCGAGCCACTCGCTCCTGCAGGCCGCTCGCCTGCGCCAGAGGCAGGCTCCGTTCGAGATCGGCCCAACCCGAGGTGTCGCCGGCAATGAGTTTCGAAGTGCCGAGGGTGTTCAACGCATCACTCAGAATGTCGTAATTCTCCCAGGGGTCGACCAGAGCGATGGCTCGCTGCGAAAACTCGATCGCCGATTCAGTCTCGTGACCCTCCATGTCAAGTTGCCCCCGATTGGCATACGCCATTGCCAGCCCCGGACTCGGCGGGAGCGATTCCAGTACGGTGAGGGCCTCCGCGTTGTACCGGTCTGCATCCGCGCGCCGCCCTGTGTACCAGCTCAGCCGCGACAACCATCGCAGCGAGTTGCCTTCCTTCAGGCGCGCCCCCTCCGCGCGCCAGATCTCGAGCGCCGCGCGTTGCGCCTCGACAGCGCGTTCATTTTGACTGGTGAGGTAACACTCGTACGAGAGTTGCTCCTGCAATTGCGCTCGTTCTCCGGCGGGGAGGTTCTGCGCATACCCGATCGCCAGCTGATAGTGCGACACGGCTTCACGATGCGCGCCCACCGCGGCGGCTTGCGAGGCGGAGAGGGGCGCGTAGCGCAGTACCCCATCTGCCTTGCGTGCGCCATCGGCATGATGCGCAAGACGTGCCGTTGAAACACCTGGCTGCCCCGTGAGCACATCGAGCACCTTTGAATGCAGATGCTTGCGACGCTCGGGCGTCAGCGAGTCTTCGAGCGCGCGCCGGGCGAGCTCGTGGCGAAAAGCGAGCGCACCGTCCGCGTTACGGACCATGCCGATGCTCAGACAGCCTTCGATGCTCGCTTCGTCCGGCGCGACGGCGCCATCCAGCAGCCAGCCTTCCGTCTTGCCGGGAACGACGCAGACAAGTTCCGCGACTTCGCGCGCACCGGCGGACAGGCGGGCGGCGCGCGCCAGCACGGCATCACGCACCGTGCCCGGTACGGCGTCGGTCGTTGCGGCGAGCGCCTCGGTCACAAAAAAGGGGTTACCGCCGGTAATGCCGTGCAGGCCCTTCGTAGCTTGGCCCGCCTGACGGGCGAGCTCGGCGACGGCCAGCTCGGAGAGCGGTGAAAGCGTCATACGCTGGGTGCTTGCGCGTGGCAGATCGCCGATGACCAGCCGGAGCGGGTGCCGTGGGCCCACTTCGTCGTCTCGATAGGTCACGGCCAGCATGGCGCGCGTGCGGCTGATGCGGCGGCCCAGGAACTTGAGCAGGTCGAGCGTAGCCTCGTCCGCCCAATGCAGATCCTCGAATACCACCAGGGTTTCTGTCCGCTCCAGCTCATCGAGCGCGGCCGCGAACATCTCATTCCGGCTGGCGCCGTTCGTGATGGCGGCCAGCAGGGCACCCTGCGTCTGGCGTGCGATGTCGTGGAGTGGTGCCAGTGGCCGCGGCGTGAACAGCGCGTCGCACGCCCCCCACAAGACCCGCGTGTCGGGCAATTGCCGGATGAATTCCTGCAGCAGGGCCGTCTTGCCGATGCCGGCCTCACCGCCCACGAGTACCACGCAGCCACCGAGTTTCCTCGCCGCGTCGAGCCATTCAGCCAGATCGGCGAATGATCGCTCCCGCTCGAGCAACTCCATTCAAGGAATCCCTGGACCTTCTCGAGTCCTCCCTGGCCTGAGTGCTAGGTCTGCTGCATGAAGACGCGCGCGGCCTTCTTGGCCTTCTTCGCGGCGCGCTTTTCGTCCAGCGTCTTGGCCGGCTTCTTCTTTTCCTGCTTCTTCTGGTTCATTCCCTTGCTCATGGCGGTACTCCAAAGTGGCTCCCGGGCGGGCGCTGAATACTGTACGCCAAAAGCCGGGGTAAGTATTTTCCGTCATGGTTGCGGCCGGCATGACCGGCTAAATTCGCTCCCGGAACGTCCATGGGAATGCCGGACAGCAGCCGGCCAGGAGTGGGGCGATGAATTCATCCACGGCTCTGCAGGTCACCAGCGGCAACAATTCGCTGTACCTGCTGGCCTGGTTCAACGACGGGAGGCGCCATCCATGAAGAGCACGATTGTCATCATCGGTGCGGCCCTGCTGCTCCTGGGCGTGCGGCGCAGCCCGGCCGACGAAGTCAGCGTCGCAGCGCAGAGCGCCGCACAGCGCGCCGCCCTTACCACCTGCGCGACCTGTCACGGACCGCAGGGGCGCAGCATGGTGTCGACGTTCCCTACGCTGGCAGGACAGCACCGCTCCTATTTGGTTGCGCAGCTCAAGGCCTTCAAGGCGCAGACGCGCGGTGATCCGGATGCGCTGGGCTATATGTGGGGCATGGCCGCTCCGCTCGATGACCAGATGATCGAAGCGCTGTCGGCCTACTACAGTGCGCAGGCGCCGGGCCATGGGCGCACGGGCGATGCAGCCGAGATCGCGCGCGGCGCGGATATCTATGCCAACGGCGTCGCCGCGGAGGGCATACCGCCCTGCATAGCCTGTCATGGCCCCGGGGCCGCGGGCACCGATCAATTTCCGCGGCTCGCCGGCCAGCACGCGCCGTACCTGCTGAAGCAGCTGCGCTCCTTCCAGAACAACCTGCGCAACGTCGCCGTGATGCACGGGGTGGCGAAGGAACTGCAGGCCAAGGAAATGAGCGCGGTAGCGGCCTACCTGGAGTCACTCGGCGGCGCTTGATCCGGCTCGCGCCGCGCGGTTTACTACGCGGCATGAGTGAAGAATTCGAGGTGCAGGGCCAGCACGACCACGCGGTAGAACATGCCGCGCACGCCGATTCCATGGGGCGCAACGTCGCCATGTTCACGGCCGTCATGGCCACCATCGGCGCCATCATCAGCTACCAGAATTCCGGCAGCGAGTCCCTCGGCCTGGAACTCAAGAATGAGGCGATACTCAACAAGGCGGCGGCCTCCGATCAGTGGGCCTATTACCAGGCCAAGGGCATCAAGGAAATCGTGGTGGCGCATGCGCCAGCGGCCAACGAGGCCGAGCGCGCGGCGTTGGCCACCGAAGCCAGGCGCTATGCGGACGAGAAGGCGGACATACAGAAGTCAGCCCGGGCCTTCGATGCCAGGGCACAGGCGGCCGACGCGGCCAGCGCTCGTGCCTTCGAGCCGCACCACCATTTGGCACAATCATTGGCGCTGGTGCAGGTGGCGATCGCCCTCGCGGCGCTCACCGTCCTCACGCGACAGCGCTGGCTGCTGGGGTTTTCCGGGCTGTGTGCTGCCGCCGGCATCGGCTTCTGGATCGCCGCCTGGCTGTGATTCAGGGCCGGCCCGGCCGGGAACCCTTCAGCGGCAGCGCGAGCAGTGCCGCCACGATCTCGCCCAGCAGTTCGCGCAGGGGCGCCGCCCGGGCCGGCTCATAGCTCGTCCCGCTCTCGTCCATATAGGCGCTCTGGGCGAGCTCGATCTGCACCGCGTGGACGCCGAATGCCGGTCGCCCGTAATAACGGGTGATGTAGCCGCCGGTGAAGCGCCCGTTGTAGACCCGCGACCAGCGCGTCTGGCTGTCGATCCGGGCGCTCAACGCTTCCGCGAGCGCAGGGGTACAGGCGCTTCCCTGGTTGGTGCCCACGTTGATATGCGGCAGCCGGCCCTCGAACAGCCGTGGCACGACGCTCCGAATCGAATGCGCATCCAGCAGCAGCGCGTAGCCGAAACGATCGCGGGTCCGCGTGAGCAGGGTACTCAGCGCAGCGTGGTACGGCAGCCAGTACTGCTCGCGGCGCTGCTCGATCTCCGCGGCGTCGAGTGCCCCATCGCCGGCCAGGTAGAGCGGCTCGCCGGCAAAGCTCCTCGTCGGACACAGGCCGGTCTTGGGCGCCGCGCTGTAGAGTGCGGCATCGTCTGGCGGGCGGTTCAGGTCGATCAGATAACGCGAGTACTGCGCAACGAGCATCGTGGCGCCGAGCGCGGGCGCGAAGTCGTAGAGCGCGGCGACGTGCCAGTCGGTGTCGGGCAGCGTGAGCGCCAACGGCGTAAGTCGCGCTGCCAGTTCCTCAGGGAGCGCGGTACCGGCGTGCGGTACGCTGATGATCAGCGGTGTGCTGCCCGTCACCTCAATGTGAGTGGCGGCATCCGTTCCGGCTAGGATCATCGGGAGCTTATCCGGCCGCGGCGCTGCTGCCGTCAGTGAGTCCGGGCGCCAGCTGCCGGCGCAATGCTCCGGTGGTGATGAGGGTACGCGCCGCGGCGATGTCCGGCGCGAAGAAACGATCGCGTTCGAGCCGCGGCACCTGCTGGCGCACCAGGCGCAGTACAGCTTCGAGCGGGCGCGAGCTGCGCAGCGGGCGATGGCACTCCAGGCCCTGCGCGGCCGCGAGCAGTTCGATGGCGACGATGCCGGCGGCATTGTCTGCCATGCTCAGCAGACGGCGCGCCGCATAGGTGGCCATCGACACGTGGTCTTCCTGGTTGGCCGAGGTCGGAATGCTGTCGACGCTGGCCGGATGCGCGAGCGCCTTGTTCTCGGCGGCCAGTGCCGCGGCGGTGACCTGCGCCACCATGAAGCCGGAATTCAGGCCGCTGTGGGCGACCAGGTAGGCGGGCAGCCCGCTCATCTTCGTATCGACGAGCAGCGCGATGCGCCGTTCCGCGATCGAGCCGATCTCGGCGACGGCGAGCGCCAGCTGATCGGCCGCGAAGGCGACCGGCTCGGCGTGAAAATTGCCGCCGGAGAGCACCTCCCGCTCGCGCGCGAAGACCAGGGGATTGTCGGTGACCGCGTTGGCTTCGCGCAGCAGCGTGTCGCCGGCGGTGCGCAGCAGGTCCAGGCACGCACCCATGACCTGCGGCTGGCAGCGCAGCGAGTAGGGATCCTGCACGCGGGAACAGTCCAGGTGCGAAGCGCGCACCTTGCTGCCCGCGAGGAGCCTGCGCAGCTGCGCCGCCACCTCGATCTGGCCCTGCTGGCGGCGGATCTGGTGTATGCGCGGATCGAAAGGCGTATCGCTACCCTTGAGTGCATCGACCGACATCGCGCCGCTGAGCAGCGCGGCGGCGAAGACGTTCTCGATGGCGAACAGGCCCGCGAGCGCCAATGCCGTGGACACCTGCGTACCGTTGAGCAGCGCGAGACCCTCCTTCGCGGCGAGCTTCAGCGGCTCCAGGCCGGCGATCTTCAGGCCCCGCTGCGCGGTCATGACGCGACCCCGGTGACGCACCTGGCCGACCCCGAGCAGCACGGCCGACAGGTGGGCGAGTGGCGCCAGATCGCCCGAGGCGCCGACCGAGCCCTGGCCGGGGATGAGTGGATAGACGCCGGTGCGCAGGAGCGCTTGCAGCGCCTGCAGTGTCTGCGGCCGGACGCCGGAATAGCCCTGCGCGAGGCTGGCGATCTTCAGCACCAGGACCAGGCGCACGACCTCATCGCTTAAGGGGGCGCCGGTACCCGCCGCGTGCGAGAGCACGAGATTGTGCTGGAGCTGTTCGAGATCGGCGGCGGAAATGCGCTCGCTGGCCAGCGAGCCGAAGCCGGTGTTGACGCCATAGGCGACCTGGCCGCGCGTGATGAGCCGCTCGATGAGCGCGCGCGCGCGCCGTACGCGCAGCAGGTCGGCGCGGCTGAGTCGCAGGGTCATTGGTGCCGCCAGCGCGCGGCGCAGCGCCGGCAGGGTGAGGCCGCCTGCGATCAAGCCTGTGTGCCGCGTCGCGCGGCTCATCGCCGCGCCGCCCCGGTCAGCATCGGCAGGTTCAGGTCGTGCTCACGCGCGCACTGCAGCGCCAGCTCGTAGCCGGCGTCGGCGTGGCGCATCACGCCGCTCGCCGGGTCGTTCCACAGCACCCGCTCGATGCGGCGCGCGGCCGCTGGGGTGCCATCGCAGACGATCACGAGGCCCGCGTGCTGCGCGTAACCCATGCCCACGCCGCCGCCGTGATGAATCGAAACCCAGGTCGCGCCGCTGGCGGTGTTCAGCAGGGCATTGAGCAGGGGCCAGTCGGAAACGGCATCGGAGCCGTCGCGCATCGCTTCAGTCTCGCGATTGGGGCTGGCGACCGAGCCGGAGTCGAGATGGTCACGGCCGATCACGACGGGTGCGCTCAGCTCGCCGCTGGCCACCATTTCGTTGAAGGCCAGCCCGAGCCGATGCCGGTCGCCCAGGCCCACCCAGCATATGCGCGCCGGCAGCCCCTGGAACTGGATGCGCCTGGCGGCCATGTCGAGCCAGTGGTGCAGGTGCGGATCGTCCGGAATGAGCTCGCGCACCTTCTGGTCGGTGCGGAAGATGTCCTGCGGATCGCCCGAGAGTGCCACCCAGCGAAACGGGCCGACGCCGCGGCAGAACAGCGGCCGGATATACTCCGGCACGAAGCCGGGTATGTCGAAGGCATCTTTGACGCCCTGTTCCAGGGCGACCTGGCGGATGTTGTTGCCGTAATCGAAGGTCGGAATTCCGCGCCGCCTGAATTCCAGCATGGCGCGCACGTGCGTGGCCATCGAGGCGTTCGCCGCGGCAGTGACGCGGGCCGGCTCGCTCGCCTGCAGCGCCTCCCACTGCGCCACGCTCCATCCCGCCGGCAGATAGCCGTGCACCGGATCATGCGCGGAGGTCTGGTCGGTCACCGCGTCGGGCTTGACGCCGCGCCTTGCCAGTTCCGGCAGGAGTTCGGCGGCGTTGCCGCACAGCCCGATGGAGCGCGCTTCGCCGCGCGCCGCCACGGCAGCGATCCGCGCCAGTGCTGCATCGAGCGTCGCGGCCTGCTCGTCGAGGTAGCCGGTCGCCAGCCGCTTGTCGATGCGCGATTGCCGGCATTCGATCGCCAGCATCGAAGCGCCGGCCATGGTCGCCGCGAGCGGCTGGGCGCCGCCCATGCCGCCGAGCCCGGCCGTCAGGAACCAGCGGCCCCGCAGATTTCCGCCGAAATGCCGGCGGCCCAGTTCCACGAAGGTTTCGTAGGTGCCCTGGACGATGCCCTGCGAGCCGATGTAGATCCAGGACCCGGCCGTCATCTGGCCGAACATCATCAGTCCGCGCCGGTCGAGCTCGTTGAAGTGTTCCCAGGTGGCCCAGTGCGGTACCAGGTTGGAATTCGCGATCAGTACGCGCGGCGCGTCGGTGTGCGTGCGAAACACGCCCACCGGGCGACCCGACTGGACCAGCAGGGTCTCATCGTCGCCCAGCCGCCGCAGCGTGGCGACGATGGCATCGAAGCAGTCCCAGTTGCGCGCTGCCTTGCCGATGCCGCCGTACACCACCAGATCCTCGGGGCGCTCCGCCACTTCCGGATCCAGGTTGTTCATGATCATGCGCAGTGGTGCTTCCGTCAGCCAGGAGCGGGCGCTGATGGTGGAGCCGCGGGGTGCGCGGATGACGCGATTCGTCCTGGTGCGCGGTGATTCCGGCGACTTGACCTCAGCCATGGTGCAACCCCTCGCGAATGATGGCCCGCAGGCGTCCTAATGTCTCACGATAGCGCGCCTCGATGGCGGCCTCATGGGCGTGCACGCCGTCGCGGATCACCCAGCGCCCACCCACCATCACCTGCTGGGCGCGCGGCGCGGGAGCGTCGAACACCAGCGTGCTGAGGAAATCGGCCGGCTCCTGCAGCGCCCAGTCTCCCGCATCCCCGTCGTAGCTGACGAAATCGGCGCGCTGCGGCGCGGCGGCTCCGGACGGCACGGCGGCTGCAGACGGTGCAGCGGTGCCGGAAGGGGCGGCCTGGCCGACGGCGCGCGGCCCGCCGGCCGCCGCCAACTGATAGAGACGGTCGGCGACCGCGGGCGCCTGTGCCGTCGCCAGCACATTGCGGCGTCCGCGCGCCAGGCGCTGCGACCATTCCAGCTGGCGCAGCTCGCCCAGCGCGCTGCGTGCAATGTTGCTGTCGGAGCCGATGGCCAGGTGGCCACCGGCCGCCAGATACGGTTCGATAGCGGGGCACCCGTCGCCCAGATCGGCCTCGGTCGTGGGGCAGAGCACGAGAGTCGCCCGCGAGGCGCACAGTTGTGCCAGTTCGGCCTCGGTGGCGTGCGTGCCATGAACCAGCGCCCAGCGCGCCGACAGCAGCCCACGCGAGGCCAGCAGTGCCACCGGCGGCAGCCCGTGCTGGCGCACGCAGGCGGCGACTTCGGCAGGCTGTTCGGCCACGTGGATGTGCAGGCAGCGGCAAAGCGGGTCGTCCTCGAGCGATTGCGCCACGCTGGTGGCGACATCGATGTCGACGGCACGCAGGCTGTGGAACGCCACGCCCAGTCCGATCGGGCCGTCGGCCGGGTAGCGGCTGCGCAGCTCCTGCCAGTCCTCGAGAAACCGTTCAGTGCTCCGCACGAAGGGGAGCTGGCCGGGACGCGGCGGCGCGCCGCCAAAATCGGCATGCTGGTACAGCGTGGGCAGCAGCGTGAGCCCGATGCCGGTATGCCCTGCCGCCGCCGCGATGGCCCGATCGGCGTTCGGCTCGCGCGCCACGCCGAGGCGATGCAGGTAGAGAAACTCGGCGACCTGTGTATAGCCGCCGCGCAGCAGTTCGAGATAGCAGCGGGCGCTGATCGCTTCGAGATCATCGCACTGCAGCCGGCCCGCGAGTGCATACATCGTCTCGCGCCAGCTCCAGAAATCCTCGCGCTGGCTCGCCGCGCGTTGCGTCCAGGGTCCGAGCGCACGCTGGAAGGCGTGGCAATGGGCATCGACAATTCCCGGCAGCGTGAGCCCGCCGATGAACGGCGCGCCGCGGCGCCGCCCGTCGCTCAGCCCGATGCAGTGTCCGGCTCTGTCGATGCTGAGCGTGGCATCGCGCAGCCAACGGCCTTGCCACCACAGGTTGGCAAAACTGACCGCGCTCGGCGCTGTGCCTTCGGCCTGCATCGACGCGATCTTAGCATCGGCTTGGCGTTGACGGCGCGAGGCGGGTAATCTCGTGTCCATGCCGGCACGCCTGTATCTCAACGCGCGGATCTGGTCCGCCGTGGCCGGGCCGCGCGCTGCGCCCTCCAGCTCCCTGCCGGCAACGGACGCCATCGCCGAGCGTGACGGCAGGATCGCCGCGATCGGACCGGCTGCGCTGCTGCAGCGCCAGTATCCCGGGGCTGAAGAGATCGACCTCGGCGGGCGGCTCGTGACGCCAGGCCTGATCGATTGCCACACGCACATCGTGCACGCCGGTAACCGTGCGGGGGAAATCGAGCGGCGCCTGGCGGGGGAATCCTACGAAAGCATTGCCCGCGGCGGCGGTGGCATTCTCTCCACGGTGGCCGCGACGCGCGCCGCAACCGAGCAGGAGCTGATCGACTCCGCGCTGCCGAGGGTGGATGCGCTGTTGGCCGAGGGCGTGACGTCGCTCGAGATCAAGTCCGGCTACGGCCTCGAGCTCGAGACGGAGCTGCGCATGCTGCGGGCGGCGCGCGCCATCGGCCAGGCCCGCCGCCTGTCCGTGGTCACGACCTACCTCGGCGCGCATGCCCTGCCCGTGGAGTACGCGGGACAGGCGGCCGGCTACGTGGAGCGATTGTGCCAGGAGTGGATTCCGGCGGTGGCCGCCAGCGGCGCGGCCGATGCCTTCGATGCCTACGGCGAGCATCTGGCCTTTACGCCGGCTCAGGTGAGTGAGGCTTTCGCGGCTGCGCGTGCCCACGGCCTGCCGCTGAAACTGCACGCGGACCAGTTGTCGAACCAGCAGGGTGCCGCGCTGGCCGCGCGCCATGGCGCGCTGTCCGCTGATCATCTGGAATATACCGATGAGGCGGGGGTTGCGGCCCTGGCCGCAGCCGGCACGGTGGCGGTGCTGCTGCCCGGCGCGTACTACTTCCTGCGTGAGCGCCGGCGTCCGCCTGTCGAGACCCTGCGGCGACTGCGCGTGCCGATGGCCCTCGCCACCGACTGCAATCCGGGCACCTCGCCGCTGACTTCGCTGCTGCTGGCCATGAATCTCGCCGCGCTGGAGTTCGGCCTGAGCGCCAGCGAGTGCCTGCACGGCGTCACGCGCGAGGCGGCGCGGGCGCTGGGACGCACGCAGGGCAGCGGCAGCATCGAGACCGGAAAGTGGTGTGACCTGGCCGTCTGGAACGTGACCGACCCGGCCGAGCTGGTGTACAACCTCGGGGCTCGCCCGCTCCATGGCCGCGTCTGGCACGGACAGCTGGACGCATGAGCGCGACAGCGGGGAGCGAGCGGCGCATTGCGCACCTGGACATGGATGCGTTCTACGCCTCCGTCGAGCTGCTGCGCTATCCGCAGCTTGCCGGCCAGCCGGTGGTGATAGGCGGGCGCCGCAGCGGTGGCGGAGGACATGCCACCGCGGGATTCGAGCGGCTGGCCGATTACCAGGGCCGCGGAGTCGTGACGACCGCGACCTACGCCGCGCGCGAGTTCGGCGTGCATTCGGGCATGGCCCTGATGCACGCGGCGCGCCTGTGTCCGCAGGCCGTGCTGCTGCCGGCCGACTTCGAGCAGTACCGGCACTACTCGCGCCTGTTCAAGGCGGCGGTGACGGCGCTCGCGCCGCGCATGGAAGATCGCGGCATCGACGAGGTGTACATCGATTTCGACGCCACGCCCGGCGGCACCGAGGAGGGGGGGCGCTCGCTCGCCGGCCAGATCCAGCAGGCCGTGCGCGCCAGCACCGGCCTGAGCTGCTCGATCGGAGTGGCGCCCAACAAGCTGCTGGCGAAGATGGCCAGCGAACTGCACAAGCCCAACGGCATCACTGTCCTTTACGCCAGCGATCTGGCGGAGCGCATCTGGCCGCTGCCCTGCCGCAGGATCAATGGTGTGGGCCCCAAGGCCGGCGAGCGCCTGGAGCAGCTCGGCATCCGCACCATCGGCGAGCTGGCGCAGTGCGAGCGCGAGTGGCTGGTCGGGCATTTCGGCCAGCATCACGGCGGCTGGCTGCACGAGGCCGCCTGGGGGCGCGATGAGCGCGATATCGTCACCAGCAGCGAGCCGGTGTCGATGAGCTGCGAGACGACCTTCGATCGCGACCTGCATGCCGTGCGCGATCGCGCCGAACTGGGCGCGGTATTCACCTCGCTGTGCGAGCGGCTGGCCGCCGACCTGCAGCGCCACGGCTACGCCGGACGCACCGTCGCCATCAAGCTGCGCTACGACAATTTCCGCTCGGTCACGCGCGCCCGGACCCTCGATTTTCACACGGCCGACGCGGTGGTCATCCGCCGCATCGCGGGCCTGTGCCTGAAGCGCGCCCCGCTCGAGCGGCGCCTGCGGCTGCTCGGAGTACGGGTCGGCGGTCTCGTCACCGCCGAGCTGGCGCGTATGCCCGCGCCGCAGGCCCCCGATTCACTCGAGTTATTCTGACGCGACTCGCGGCCGCGCCAGCCGGCGTTGCACGATCAGGAAAAATAGCGGCGCGAAGAAGACGCCGAACACGGTAGCGGCGAGCATGCCACCGAACACGCCCGTGCCGATGGCGATGCGACCGGCGGCGCCGGCGCCGCGGCTGAGCACCAGTGGCATCACTCCGAGCATGAAAGACAGTGAGGTCATCAGTATCGGCCGCAGGCGGATCCGCACCGCCTGCAGCACCGCCGCGACCAGGTCCGCCCCGGCCTCATGCAGGTTGCGGGCGAATTCGACGATCAGGATGGCGTTCTTCGCCGACAGGCCGACCGTCGTCAGCAATCCCACTTGGAAATACACATCGTTCGACAGTCCGCGGCTCCAGGCCGCCAGGAGTGCGCCGATGACCCCGAGCGGCACGATAAGCATCACCGAGAAGGGCAGCGACCAGCTCTCGTAGAGCGCCGCGAGGCACAGGAACACGAACAGGACCGAGATCGCGTACAGGGCTGGTGCCTGGGAGCCGGAGAGTTTTTCCTGGTACGACAGGCCGGACCATTCGTAGCCGACGCCGTTGGGCAGCTTGGCCACGAGCTGTTCGATCGCCCGCAGCGCGGTGCCGGAGCTGACCCGTTCGGCCGGCTCACCCACGATCTCGATGGACGAGGCGCCGTTGTAGCGCTCCAGGCTCCGCGTGCTCATGGTCCAGCTGCCGGACGCGAACGCCGACATGGGCACCATTTCGCCCTTCGAGTTGCGCACGAACCAGTTGCCGATGTCCGTTGGCTGCATGCGGTAGGCCGCGTCGGACTGGATGTAGACCTTCTTCACGCGACCCCGGTCGATGAAGTCGTTGACGTAGTTGCCGCCGACGGCGCTGCTGAGGGTGTCGTTGATGTCGGCGATGGACAGGCCCAATGCACTCGCCTTGGCCCGATCAACCTCCAGATGAAATTCCGTCTGGTCCGCCAGGCTATTGATGCGCACTCGCGCCACGCGTGGGTCCCGTGCGGCCAGCTCGAGCAGCTGGTCGCGCGCGTTCATCAGGACCTCGCGGCCGACGCCACCGGCGTCCTCGAGCTGCAGGTCGAAGCCGCTGGAGGTGCCGAGGCCCCGGATGATCGGCGGCCCCTGCACGAAGACGCTGGCGTCGCGGATCGCGCCGGCCGAGCCCATCGCGCGCTTCGCGACCATGGAGGCCGCCTTGCCCGCCGCCCGCCGCTCGCTCCAGTCGCGCAGGCGCACGAAGGTCATGCCGGCATTCTGGCCGTTGCCGATGAAATTGCGGCCGGCCACCGACAGGACCGCCTCGACCGAGTCGCGGTCGGCGCGGATCAGCTGCTCGAGCTGGCGCTGGACCTCGACGGTGCGCTCGAGCGTGGCACCGGCGGGCAGCTGGATCAGCGCAAACAGCGCGCCCTGGTCCTCCTCGGGCAGGAACGCGGTCGGCAGCTTCGCATACAGCAGCGCGAGCAGCCCAAGCAGCGCCAAGTACACGAGCACGCCGCGGTTCTCGTACGGCAGGAGCCTGCGCACACTCGCCTGATACCGCAGGCTGAGACGGGCGAAGCCGCGCTCGAAGCTCGCCAGCGGTCCACTGGCGTGGGCCGTGCCGATATCGGCGGGCCGCAGGATGCTGGCGCACAGGGCCGGGGTCAGCGTCAGCGCCACGATCACGGATAGCGCCATGGCCGAGACCAGGGTGATGGAAAACTGCCGGTAGATCACGCCGGTGGATCCGCCGAAGAAGGCCATCGGCACCAGCACCGCCGCCAGCACCAGCGCAATGCCGAGCAGTGCACCCGTAATCTGGTCCATCGACCGGCGCGTGGCCTCGCGTGCGCTCAATTTCTCCTCGCGCATGATGCGCTCGACGTTCTCCACCACCACGATCGCGTCGTCGACGAGCAGCCCGATTGCCAGCACCATGCCGAACATCGTCAGCGTGTTGATCGAATAACCGAGCACCGCGAGCACACCGAAGGTGCCGAGCAGCACCACCGGCACGGCGATGGTCGGTATCAGCGTGGCGCGCACGTTCTGCAGGAACAGGAACATGATCAGCACGACCAGCGCCACCGCCTCGAACAGTGTCTTGGCGACCTCGACGATGGAGATGCGCACGAAGATCGAGCTGTCGTAGCCCAGCAGGTACTGCAGCCCGGGCGGAAAGCTGCGCGCGAGCTGCGCGAAGCGCGCCTTGATTGCATCGGCCGTGGCCAGCGCATTGGCACCGGAGGCGAGCGCGACCGCCACGCCCACCGAGTCCTTTCCATTGGCGTGCAGGGACACGTCGTAGCTGTCGGCGCCGAGCTCGACCCTAGCCACGTCGCCCAGGTGCACGGCGGAGCCGTCGGGGTTCACGCGCAGGACGATGTCGCGGAACTGCTGCGGCGTGTTGAGTTTGCTCTGCGCCGTGATGATCGCGTTGAGCTGCTGGCCGGCGATGGCCGGCAGACCGCCGAGCTGCCCGGCCGCGACCTGCGAATTCTGGGCATTGATCGCCGCCGTGATGTCCGCCGGGATCAGGTGGTACTGGTTGAGCTTGTAGGGATCGAGCCAGATCCGCATGGCGTAGCCCGAGCCGAACATCTGCACCGTACCCACGCCGTTCACGCGGCTGATCGGATCGATCAGGTTCGAGGCCACGTAATCGCCGACGTCCGCGCGTGCCATCGACCCGTCGGCCGAATAGAAGCCTGCGAAAATCAGGTAGCCGTTGGTGCTCTTGGTGACCGTCACGCCCTGCGCCTGCACGGGCTGAGGGAGCCGCCGCAGCGCCTGCTGCAGCTTGTTCTGCACCTGCACCTGTGCAACGTCCGGATCCGTGCCCGCTTCAAAGGTCAGGGATGTGTTGGCGCTGCCCTGCGAGCTGCTGGAGGAGGACAGGTACAGCAGATGATCGATCCCGGTCATCGCCTGCTCGATCACCTGGGTGACCGATTCCTCCAGGGCACGCGCCGAGGCACCGGGGTAGACGGCGTTGATCTGCACCGTGGTCGGCGCGATGTTCGGGTACTGCTCGATGGGCAGTTCGCGGATCGCCAGCGCTCCGGCCGCCATGATGATGATGGCGATGACCCAGGCAAAGATCGGCCGGTCGATGAAAAAGCGCGCCATCGGAGCGGTCTCTAGCCCTGCGCCGCGGCCTGCAGGGTTACGACGACCGGCCTGACCGTGGCGCCGACATGCGCCTTCTGCTGACCCTGCACGATGACGCGATCGCCACGGCTCAGGCCCGTGCTGACCCGCCACAGGTTGGCGCCGGCCGCTTCCACGTTCAGGTCGCGCTGTTCGACCCTGTCTCCAGCGCCGACGACGAGCGCGAATGCGCCGCCGCGGGGGTCGCGGTTGACCGCCTGCTGCGGCAGGAGCAGGGCGCTGTCATCGGTGGCCTGGTCCAGTTGCGCGCGCACGAACATGCCGGGCAGCAATGTACCCTCCGGATTCGGAAACACCGC
>WNFI01490147.1_pt1 | contig 26130 bp, 24 predicted proteins | sample 5400471 | NCBI WGS metagenome assembly WNFI01 (sample SAMN13153348, study PRJNA577476) | soil metagenome | isolation source: 100 cm saprolite on Douglas fir-dominated hillslope | place: USA:California | collected 2013-09-17 | reverse complement strand
AGCGAGATCGTCGGTCTGACAGTGGGCGACGTCCACATCAGTGAAGCGACGATCGAAATCCGCAATACGAAGTTCTTCAAGACTCGCCGGTTGCCACTGGCGCCGAGCGTCATGGCAGCATTGCGGTTGTACCTCCTTGCACGCCAGAAGGCGGGTGCCCCAATAAAGCCATCGGCCGGCTTGTTCTGGCATCAGCAAACGGCCGGGAGATACTCCAGCGTCATGGCCGGGAAGTTGCTAGTCAGAGTGTTGCGCCGCGCAGGGCTGAAACCCGTGCATGGAAAGGCCGGTCCTAGAGTCCACGATCTTCGTCACTCGATGGTCGTCCACCGAATGCTGCAATGGTACCGCAGCGACATAAACCCCCAATCGCACCTGCCGTACCTGGCCACTTATCTTGGGCATAAAGACATCAACTCGACGCTCATTTACCTAACGATCACGCAGGAACTGCTTCAACAGGCGAGCGAGCGCTTCCGGAAAGCCAGTGCCGAAACGCTACGGGCGGCGGGTGGCCGGACATGAAAACCGCATCCTTCTCTACTCTGCTGCACGCGTTCTTCCACGAATGGTTGGTCCAACAGCGAAACGTATCCCATCATACAATCTTGTCGTACCGGGACACCTGGCGACTGTTCCTGCGTTTTGTGTCCCAACGACAAACTCGCCCCGTCGCGACGCTGTCGCTTCCGGAACTGGGCGCAAGCGAAGTGCTCGCGTTCCTGAATCACATCGAATCCGAACGCCATGTATCGATCGGCACTCGCAACTGCCGCCTCGCTGCTTTGCACAGCTTCTTTGCCTTCGTCGGGCAACGCGAACCGCTGGCGGTATCGCAGTGCTCGGAGATCTTGCGAATCCCGATGAAGAGATCGGTGCGGCCAGCAATGTGCTATTAAAGCTTTTTGGCAAGGGTCGCAAAGAACGGATCTGCCCGCTATGGCCGGAGACACTTAGCCTACTCAAAGCTCTTCGGAAACGACAACCCGGCCCCGATGATGCGGCGATCTTCATCAACTGCTACGGTCGGCCACTGGGAGCGGCCGGCGTTCGCTTTAAACTGGCTCAATATGTTCGGGCGGCAGCTCGGAACGTACCATCCCTCGCAAAAAAGCGTATTACGCCGCACATCTACCGACATACCGCGGGTGTTCAGCTTGTCGCGGCCGGCGTCGATATCACTGTCATCCGCAGCTGGCTCGGCCACGCGAGCTTGGATACGACGAACCACTATGCGCGAGCCAATCTCGAGACCAAACGTAAGGCACGCATGTGCTGGTGCCCGATTGCTTGAAGCAAGGCGTGCTCAAGTGTCACTTGTACGATCCGGATTTAAACCCGGCGTATGCCGCGCTCGGTGTGCACTTCACTACGGCTATCGTCCCTGGGCGTCCCGGTCACCCGAAGGATAAGGGCTCAGTCTCATACTACACCTCGTCAGTTATGTGATGATGAAGTTGCGGGATCGACCTGGTAATCGCGCTTGTGGGCGAACTTCGCCGGCAGGTCCTCCGGCGGGATCTCGTAGAGGAAGTCACCGCGGTCGTTGGTCGGATGTGCACGCAGCAGGCCGCGCCGACGCCACATGTGCACTGTGGAGACCAGCACGCCGTAGCGCGCCGCCAGGTCCTCCGGGGCAAGAAGTCCCTGCGCGAGCAGGCGCGTACGCCGATCCTTGAGGTGGTAGATGTGGCGAAGCCGACCAATGCGTGCCGCGGTCCAAGGGGTTGTCACGACGGTGCGCACGCCGCGCTCGTTGAGAAGATCGGCGATCTCCTTATCCGTGTAGGTATCGATGAGAGTGTTGATCTCCTCGACGACGGCGGCATCCGTCGTGCGCAACACGACGCATGATTTTGGCAGCGGCAGATCAAGCGAACGCGTCGCGCCCCCGACGAAGCGGATGTCCATGTGCACGGTGTAGCCCTTGGTGAGCGTGACGTCTTCGATCAGCAAGCGCAGCATGCGCTTCTTGTCCTTCATCTGTGTACGCGGATCGCGCCAGAGGCGCGGGAAGTCGGTCGCAAGGGTCATCAGCTGCGCGCGTTCGGCATCATTCACGGCGCCTACATCGGCGGCCGCGGCCTTTTCATACGCCTCCTGTGCCGCGGCCAGTGCGCGCAGCTTTGCGTTCCAGTCAGCCTCGAGCGCATCGGCGACGAGACGGTTGTCCGGGTCAAATGTTCGCGCGAACATTTGATCCGTTATGTGACCCCGGAAAAAATGTGGCATCGCGACTTTTTGCCCTAGCGTCGCTGCATCGGGCGGATTCTGGCACCACATAAGTTTTTGGCATTTCATGGTCCGGTCTTTCCCACAGGTTCGGAGGTCAGGATCATGTTCGATCAACTTTTCACATCCCAGCGGACAATAGACCATCATTCCAATAGCGCTTTGTTGGAAGAGCGTCTTCGCTACCTCGCTCACTGTGCTGGGCAGGGAAGTACCCGAAGTTCGCTTCGCCTCATTGCGCAGCATCTGCTCGTTTTTATAGAAGAGTTCGATTTGGAGGCAGAACACGACGTGGATCTCGAGCAGATCCAAAGGGCCGCCAATGTTTGGGTCGGCAGTCGACCCCAGGCCAACGGCATGACCGACTGCCGGTACGGCCGGATGCGATTCGTCTCAGACGCCAGGAAGTGGCTCGCTTTCCTGGGTCGTCTGCGTCTGCCAGCGGTACCTGTTCGCCCGTACACACGCTTGATCGAGGAGTTTTGCGATCACTTGTCGCATGACAGAGGCTTGTCACAATCGACCATCCGTATTCATAGGTGGCATATCGGACAGTTTCTCGAGCGCTACGAGCAGCATAACCGCCCGTTCTGTGAGATTTGCATCCGGGACATCGACGCGGCGATAACCCGAAAGGGCGAACGGGATTTCTACAGTCGCGTATCGATCGCTCACTACGTCGGGACATTGCGGGTTTTCTTCCGCTACGCAGAGCAATGCGCCTGGTGCTCTCGCGGCCTCGCCGCGGCGATGATGCACCCTCGTATATTCGCCGACGAAGGGCTACCCAAAGGCCCTTCGTGGGATGAGGTGCAGCTTCTGCTCGCGGGTACAGAAGGCGACGATCCAAAGCGTGTCCGGGATCGCGCCATCATCATGCTGCTTGCTGTCTATGGATTTCGGGTTGGTGACGTTCGCGCACTGCGACTTGAAGATCTCGATTGGGAAAAGGAGTTGATCTGTTTCCGTCGCCCGAAGTCCCGGCGCCAGCAGTCATATCCTCTCTCTCACACGGTGGGGGAGGCGATTCTACGTTACCTGAAGGAGGTTCGGCCACGCACGCCCCATCGAGAGATATTTCTCACTCTGCGAGCACCCATTCGGCCCATCGGTAGCGGCGCGCTCTATGATCTGGTCAGCGATCGCCTGGTGTCCTTGGGGGTATCCATCAAACATCACGGACCGCATTCCTTACGACATGCCTGCGCCTCGCGGATGCTCGCTCAGGGTCTGTCGATGAAAGAGATCGGTGACCATCTCGGACACCGTAAGCAAGATACAACACGTGTCTACGCAAAGGTGGATCTCACCGGCCTGCGCCGCGTTGCAGACGTCGATCTGGGAGGTGTCCTATGAGACTCAACGAGATCGTTCCTCAATACGTGGCATTCCGCAAGTCGATGGGAGAAGACTTTACCAGCGCCGAGAGCTTACTGAAGACCTTCTGTCGGCATGTGGGCAAAGATATCGAGTTGGCGGATGTTGAGGCCGAGTACGTGCAGGCGTTTCTCACTGGAACCGGCACCCTGAGCGGCTATTGGCGTCGCAAGTACGACACGCTGCGAGGCCTGTATCGCTACGCCATCAGCCGTGGGTTCATAGACCGTTCGCCGCTGCCCTCCACTGCGGTACGCGCGCCCCGTTTCAAACCCTATATCTATACCGAGGACGAGCTGCGCTGGCTCTTGAACGGCATCGGCACTTGTTTGAACCCTCCGCGAAGACTAGAGCCCCATACGCTACGAGCTATCCTGCTGCTGCTCTACGGAGCCGGGCTACGGATTGGTGAGGCGGTCGCGCTGACTGTGGCGGATGTGGACGTGACGAATGCCTTGATCACCGTTCGCGACACAAAATTTCACAAGAGCAGGCTCTGTCCGCTGGGGTTGCAGCTTAACCAAGTCATCGCAGATTACTCCAAGCGCAGGAACATCGCGGGGCGCTCCACAGACGGTGGAGCACGCTTCTTTGTCCTACGCCGAGGCGCTCCCGTTTCGGTCCAGACCGTTGAGTGCGCATTCAGACGTTTATGCCGGCACGTCGGCGTTCATCGCAGCGACGGAGCGCGCTACCAACCGCGCCTCCATGACATGAGGCACGCCTTCGCAGTGAGGAGACTGACTTCCTGGTACCGAGAGGGTGCCGATGTTCAGAAATTGCTGCCACAGCTGGCGACCTACCTGGGACACAGGAAGCTTTCCGCCACGCGGGTCTACTTGACCATGACGCCAGAGTTGCTGCACGAAGCCTCGGTGCGATTCGAAAAATACGCCTGCCAGGAGGTGCGTCATGGCTAACTCACCCCGCTGTGGTTCGTGGATTCGACGATTCCTCCTCGAGTATCTGGTGCGCGAGCGCAACCTGGCGCGTAATACTCAGTGTAGCTATCGCGATACGCTGGCTCTGCTGATGCCGTTTGTCGCCGAGCGGGCTCATAAACCGATTGATCAGCTCGACGTGGTCGATGTGAACGCCGAAAACGTCCGGCAGTTCCTTCAGCACCTGGAGCAGGCGCGCCATTGCAGCCTGTCCACGCGCAATCAGCGTCTAGCGGTGATTCATGCTCTGGCTCGTTTCATCGCAGAGCGCAGCCCAGAGCATATCGAGTGGGGTGGACAGATCAGAGCAATTCCATTTAAGAACGGTCCCAAGAGATCTATCTCATACCTTGAGAAATCGGAGATGGACGCACTGCTCGCTGCACCCGATCGCTCTTGCGCGCAAGGCGCACGCGACCATTCGCTGCTGCTGTTCTTATACAACACCGGAGCTCGCGCGGATGAGGCGGCGCAACTTCGCATCGGTGATTTGCACGTCTCACAAGTGCAGAATAGAGAGCAATCATTCGTTAAAATACGCGGCAAGGGCGACAAGCAGCGTCTATGTCCATTGTGGGCTAATACCGTCAATCAACTCGTGGGGTTGATCGGAGCGCGGGATTCAACGGAGGCGGTCTTTCTCAATCGGTGCGGTCGACCGATCACCCGGTTCGGAATTCATGGGCTGGTTGAACGCTACGCTAAGACGGTGTCAGCCAGGATTCCTGATCTGCTGAAGAAAAGAGTAAGCGCCCACACGATTCGACATACAAGTGCGACACACCTACTTCGCAGTGGGGTTGACATCAACACAATTCGGGCCTGGTTGGGGCACGTTTCCGTTGACACAACCAGCATCTACGCAGAAACCGATCTGGAGACCAAGGCAAAGGCGCTCGCACATTGCGAAATAAAGGAGACTCGGCGCCGGCAGCCGTGGCGGGAAGACAAAGGCCTGATGACATTCCTTCGAGATCTATAGACCAAAACTAATGTGGTGCTCAGATCACGCACGGATAAGGTCTTGCCGTGTCCCCGAGACTGAGCGCCACATTTTTTCCGGGGTCACATATGGGATCGACCTTAAGGAAGCGACGCTGCGCGAGCTCCGCTTCATACTTCGCTCGCTCCACGTGCTGCCGGCGCAGCCGGTCGGCTTCCTCCTGACGGCTCGCCAGTTCCTGCTGCACACTCAGTGCCACTTCGATCGCAATCGGCGTCATCGCCTCGATGACGATATCGCCGATTGCCGCATCGAGTGCGCCGCCATGTATCGTCTGGCACAGACCGATCTCGCCTCGGTGCATGGGGCGGCGGCCGCACCAGTAGGTCGGTATCTCGGCGCTGCGGTGAGAGTGATAGCGCACCGACATGCGCTCCCCGCAGGCCCCGCAGATCACGAGCCCCTGCAGTAGGGCGGGGCCCTCCCGGGCGGGACCGTTGTGCCGCTCCGAACTCCAAGCCAGCGCGTTGCCCTTCACCCGCTGGAGGTTCGACAGGTAGTCATCCCAGGTGATGTAGCCAGGATGTATATCGCGTAGCAAAATCCACTCCTCACTCGGGACCTGCCTCGAGGAGTACTTCCCGCTCGGCAGACGGCGGTGCTTGGTGCGACCAAACACGAAAGCGCCGGCGTAGCGAGGGTTATGGATGATCCCTCGCGCACGGCAGTGCAGGAGTTCGGCCCAGACGAGCTCGCCCTTGTGCGCGCCGGCTCTTAGGCGGCGCGGGAAGAGCAGCTCCTTGGCGTGGAACTCTTTGACCACGGCCAGACAGGAACCCGTTCGCCGAAAGGTGTCGAAGAACAGCCGTACCGAGGCCTGCACCTGGGCGTCTGGGTCCAGGATGACGCGGTCTTGAACGTCGTGGACGAAGCCAACCGGGACCATCTGCTTGAGTTCACCGCGACGTGCACGGCTCAAGATACCGCCGCGAAGGCGTGCCTTGAGCACATGCAGTTCCGCCTCGCTCATGGTGCCCTTCAAGCCCAGGAGCAGGCGGTCGTTGAAGTGCGCCGGATCATATAGCCCGTCCTCATCCAGGATGAGGGTGTCGGAGAGGGCACACAGTTCGAGCAGGCGGTGCCAGTCGGTGGAGTTGCGCGCCAAGCGGGATACTTCAAGACCGAGCACGATCCCGACTCGACCGAGGCCGACTTCGCTCACGAGGCGTTGGAAGCCCTCCCGGTCAGCGCCACTGGCGCCGGATTGTCCGAGATCGCAGTCGATCACAACGATCCTATCAAGCGGCCAGCCGAGCGCAGCGGCACGGTCACGTAGAGCATATTGGCGCTGTGTACTCTCGGTGTTCTCGAAGACCTGGCGCAGCGTCGACTGGCGCACGTACAGATATGCCAAGCGCGAGAGGTGCGCCGCCGTAATTTTCTGATGAGCCTCGGTGATCATTGACATCGACATCCCTCCTTCTGTGAAGCGCGTTCAACATGATGAGTCGAGAGAACCAAACTGGTCAGCAGAGTCGTGACGTCATGGCGTTGCACACCCGACAGCCACGGCGAAGTGACGCTGCACGCTGCCGAACGTTCTGGCGCCGATGGTTGCCCGGTGCTCTTGGTCCGTTCAGCTTGCGATGCACGGATCACGGCATCGATCGCGTTGAGCCACCCGGGCATGCCTTCGCGCAGTATCAAAGCAAGGCCGACACCCCGCGGCTGCGCCGCCATCTCTGGCCGTGCAGCATCGCCTTCTCGGGCTCCGATGACCTGTGCGCGAAGCAACTCGTACTGTGCGGTATGCTGAGTGACATCGGGCGAGCTCGCCTCGGTAATCACGGCAGTTTTTTTTCCTGCCGCTTCAGGTAGGGAAGTAGCCGGCGAAGGATGCTGCGGGGGTGTGCGCGGATGCCGCAGCGCTCCGCCAAGAGCGCCGCCAATCGCTCGCCACCCGGCATTTGCTCGGACTCGCGCACCGCTTGAGCCAGGATCTCGAGAGCTTCGTCGGTGAGCTTGTGCGCTCCCTTCGGGCCGCGCTTGCGTGGCAGAAGGCCGGGCAGACCCTCCCGATTGAACAGGCCCTTTGTTACGTAGTAGACCGGCCGGGAGAGTCCAAAAGACTCCGCCGCATCCACCACAGCGCGCCCGTCCTTCTCGACGCTGCGTAGCATCTCGTACTTCACCTGTACCAGATCGTTCGGGTCGAAGAACGCGCTGTCGCGAAAGTGCGGATCGGTCACGGCCGGCGGGTGGGGGTGCGCCGCGCCTTGCGCCTGCAAGGCCTGCTGCCGGCGCGTTCGCTGACGTGAGCCTGATGCCATCCTGTTTCCTCAGACGGACGGTCCGTCGGATGTCTTTGTAATTATGTTCTATGTAAGGGAAATAAACAAGACATTTTTTCCGCTGAGTTACGCATATATCGGTAATTACAGCTATGAAATAGTCTACATCACGAGAGACAAGGCGCGCTGTCAATGCTGCCAGGATATAATTATCAAGACACTCGGTACGTAATTTGCCTAACATGACGATACCTCCCTCTGCCGAAGGCACTCATCCAAGAGCCTGCGTAGCTCCCGCAACTGATCGGTCCGAAAAAGGGCACGGCCGGCGCCCACCGTGATTACCAGGTCGGGCTCCAGAACATCAGTCCACTCGACGGGCAGCGTGCGCAGCCGTCCTTCGGGGCCTGCATAGGAGACGCGGTCTCCGCCCCAGTTGTTACCGACCGCGAGCAGATCGAACGTCTGCCCTCGCAGCGGATGGAACGGATGAGTGACGGTAAAAACTTGCGCGCCGTGCTCGTCACCATATGCAATGCGCGCTTGACTCCAAGGCGTTGGTCGAAAATGGAGTGAAACTGCTGATGCGCTACCAGCGGTTCCGCTATCGGCGCACGCGATTAACCTCGCTCACACAAGTCAACCAGGCGCTCGAGGAATGCATCAAGCGTATCAATGATCGGCGCCACACCCGCTTTGGCGTCTCGCGCCGCGAGCGCTTCGATGCGCTGGAGAAGGCTGCGTTGAAGCCGCTACCGCAGAATGAGTTCGACGGCGGCGAATGGAAGGACGCGACGCTGCACGCCGACTGTTATGTCAGCGTCGAGAGTGACTACTACAGCGCTCCGCATATCCACCGCCACAAGAAGCTGCGGATCAAGATCACCGAGAACCAGGTCGAAATCTTCCTCCATCTCGAGCGCCTTGCGATCCACCCGCGCAGTCGGCACAAAGAAGGCCGACGCATCAAGATCGACGAGCACTTCCCACCGAACTCCGTGGCCTACTACGAGTCGACGCCGCAGAAGCTCCTGTCGCAGTCGCGGTTCATCCACCCGGATCTGAACGTGCTGTTCATCGAGCTGTTCAACGCCGACGTCTACGGCCACCTGCGCCGTGCCCAGGGCTTCGTGCGCACTTGCACCAAGGAGATCAACACCGCCGGGCACGAGGCCGCCAGTGTCCGCATCGGCACCGCCATCGCCACCATGCGCCGCTATAACCGCTACCGGGTGCCGTACTTCCAGGATCTGCTCGCGCAGGCGCGCAAGCAACCCGTATCCCCCGAGTCCGACCGCGAGATCGTGCGCCGGGCCCGGTAATCCCATGCTGCGTTACGTCGGCGGCGCCGTGCAGGCCGCCGACGTTGATGCCGCTGTTCCCACTATCAACCAGGAGAGTTTAAAGCTATGAGTACCGCAATCGCCAAGAACCTGATGGCCGAGATGAAACTGCTCGGCATGTTCGCCGCGTTCGATCAAAGCGTCGCCGACGCCACGCGCGATCAAACCAGTTACACCGAGTTCCTCGATACCCTCCTGCAGGCCGAGTCCGATTACCGGCAAGAACGCAAGACTGGGTATCGCATCAAAGCCGCCAAGTTCACGCTGCGCCCCGCGTTCGAAGACATCGACTTTACCGCTAGCCGCTCGATCAGTAAGGCGCAGATCAAAGAACTCTATGGGCTGCAGTGGCTCACCGAGGGCCGCCCGGTGCTGCTGATCGGTCAGACCGGCGTCGGCAAGACGTTCATCGCGCAAGCGACCGGCTTACACGCCTGCGCATGTGGTAAATCCGTCCTGTACATGACCATGACGACGTGGCTCGAGAACGTGTCCCTGGCTCGATCCAGCGGAACCTACCTACGTTACCGCGACAAACTCGCCAAGCCCGACGTCCTCATCCTCGACGACATGGGAATGCGCAAGATGTCCTCGATCGAGGCGCAGGATCTGTGTGAAATCCTCGAGGAACGATCCATCAGCAAATCCACCATCTTCACTACGCAGCTGCCGCTGGATCACTGGTCTGAGGTCATTGCCGATCCGGTTATCGCCGATGCCATCCGGGACCGACTACAGCACTCCGCTCTGACCATCAACATTACTGGCGAGAGCTATCGCGGCGTCAAAGCGCGAAAACTTGCCAACAAGAAAAAAGACGCGTAAGAATCGTCGCCTTCGGCTCCGCCGGTAACCCCTTCACGGTGGTACCCAACCTAGGAAATCAGGCGGTCCCCAACTGGGAAATCCTGCAAGATGAGCTCAAACTGAAGGTAACTGCATCAAAAGTGCGTAAAGGATGACGGTAGTGAGGCTCCTTATAGCCGAAAGGGCCAAAAGGCTCTCGTCCCCGCCGCGGCGCATCTGCCAAAGTGTGGGCTCGCAGTTGGACTGAAAGGCAATTGGGGAAGATCGGCAAACGCCCCCTCAGTGCTGACCGCCGCCGCCACGACGAAGGTAGCAAGCTAAAGGTCCTAGGATGGCACGGTGTATGGAGTCTCCGCCAGTGGTCTCGAAGCATGAAGATCACAAGCGATTTCATCGAGAACCCGGCGTTTGACGTCCTTTCATCCATAAATCGTTCATTCGATCCCATTGATTGTATTGCGCCGCTTTTTCGGCGCTACTATTGCGCTCTCCCAAAAGCCAATAGTCAAACCAGTCGAGATTTTGCTCCATCGCGGAAGCGCGATGTCGGGGATGCCAAAAAATGTGGGCCTCGTCTGGAAAAGCGACAAGGTAGGTAGGGATACCTGCCTGCTTCAGCATTTGATCCATTTCCACTGCGTAGCCTGCGGAAGCGTCCGCAAACTGTTGTAGCAAGGGGCCCGCGAAATTGGTCGCTCTGGCAGATGGAGCAAAAGCAACGTAGTTCCCATACGCATTCGGGTCAAACGGCGATCCGCCCAAAAGGTTAGTGTAGGCGATGCGCGACAGCTCAGAACCCGCTGCAAATCCACCAGCGTCCCACCACGAAGATTCGGCGCTCGATCCCGCAGCAAATAAGGTCGAATGCGACATGACGAACCGAGTAACAGTCGATCCTATGCTGTACCCCGCGATGCCAATCCGTTTAGGATCGACGTCTCCGGAGGCAATCGCCGCGCTCGCCACCGCCTCCATTGTCGCCAGCGGGCAGTAACCTTGATAAAAACGCTCCCGTTCGCTCCCGATCTTTGATGCATCCGCGACATACGGGGGTGGAGTTGAACTAATAGAGCGAGTTTCGTTTACCGACAAAACAAGATAACCTCGCTCTGCGAACACTTGGACGGGGAATTCCCATTGAAATGCATCCCGAGCAAAAGCGTTCATCGCGTCTAACGCATGGGTGACAAGAAGCGCGGGGTAACGCTTTCCTTTAGTGTAGTCTCTCGGATAGGTCACATACCCGGTGTTTTCGAACCCATACCGATTTGTCCATTTGGCGGCGGTTGAACGCAGCGGTGGAATTTCGTCATATCTCGCGTTGGGCCTCGATAGGATCGATATCGCACCCTTGGATGGCTCGATTGAGACGAGTTCTGGTGCCAGGGTAAGAGTCTCGCGTGAGCAAGCGCCATACGATAAATCAGCGTTAAACGCGCATTGGCTCATGAAGTCCGGATTCTTTCGGATAGCGTTCCATCCCTTTGTAGTCGGAATTGCCGCCAATCCGTATCGATCCTCCCGCTGAACCGCGAATGCCATTTGTCCAGCATGATTCAATATTCCAAACATGCCGCCGCCCACTCGCGAAAAGTCGACCGGTCCGAAGTCTTTGAGCTTTCCTCCTTCTCCAACGCGGACCAAATGGTTTTCGCTACCGGTCTGTCGCACAGTTAGAAAGCCATTTAGCGCGGGAATAGAGTTGTATATCTCGCCGTTTGCCTTGCCGCCGATTTCGAGCGCCTGTCCACTCTCAACGTTCTCCCGCATTAGCGAATACCGAAGAAGCCCATTCTCCACAATCCGCAGCCGATATTGGACATAGGCTGAATCTTCCCAAGCAGCGCTTCCAACGCTCTTCCGAAATTCATCAAAATCGTCCGTGCCGCTTGGCGAAAAAGCAATCTCTCGATCGGTTCCTGTCAGCACATTAAACACATGGAGTTCCGTACCCAGGAGTCTGACTGAGCGCTCAATATTGCGACTCATCGGACCGGTCGCCGTCGTATCATCGTAAGCAAGGCCACGGTCGCGAACTTCTTCTTGCTCATTGACGGCACGAAGGCGGATGCGTGAATACCAGAACGCGTGGCCATCAGGCGCCCACTCGTAACTCACGACGCCGGTGGCGCGCGGCTCCTCAGTGGCGCTCGACTGTATACCGGAATAACCGCCGATGATTACTAAACGGGGGATGATAAGAAGCCGCCGAACGGCCCCATCCGCGTCAATCTCATACAACTGAATGCCTTCACCAATATCCGCTCGGACGGTCCACATTGCCGTACCAGGTCGCGAAGCCAAATCCGCGATATAATCCGCTTCGAAGAGCTTGCGCACTTCACCGCCATGTTTCGGGTTAATCTCATATAACGCGTAGTGATTTTTGCCATCTTCAAGTGAAGGTCGTTGCAGCAGGAAAGCGGTGTTGCGGCTTGAACCCTGAATCGCGATCCCTTTAATCCGCGTAACTTCCACTATATCGGCAACCGTCCAGTGACGCGATGGAGTAGTCGTGGAGTTAGAGTATGAAACTGCCGGAATTGTCGGTGGAAACAACTGAATGTGCGCAAGCACTACGGTACACCTAAAAGCCAACACAGTAATGGAGAGAAACGATCTTGCGATTGATCTCATGTGCATGCTGCCACGCGATTACCAGTACTTCGTGATGGTTATACTTACGAAGCGGCCTAAGGGGGAAGCGTTGGTCGAGTCGTACCGCAAACCGGGAATATATGTACTAGCGGTGGCTATTAACGGAGGATCCTTGTCAAATAGATTTTGCACGGAAATGCTCGTCTTCAATCGCCCTACAGCGCCTACGTCAGGGGACGTTTCGTAGCTGACTTGGGCATCGAGAGTTGTCCAAGAAGAGATTGGTACATTTGTCAGGGTGGAGTTATCAGTTTCAGCGCCAGCATAGTTTAGGAATGAGCTAGCGCTCCACGCCCTTCGCTGCCAAGTCCCACCCGCCCGTGCTTTCACTTTCGGCGGATTGAAGATCACACCGGAGAGGAAGAATTGAGGGGTTGTCGATGTTAGCTGCTCTCGCAGTTCCATCCAAGCGACGTTTGCAATGAAGTCGAACTCGCCGGCCGCGCCGGCTCGAACGCGCCAATCGGCTCCAAAATCCACGCCGTCGATTTTTTGTCGCGCAACGTTCTGTAGCAGATTGTCAATGTTAGCGACGACTTTTGACGGATCGTAGACTGCACCGGTCAGAAAAGTATAATCCTGAAAACTGCTTGCCCCGGCAACCAGTGCGGCTTGCGTCGCCGGGCTTGGATTCAATTGGACGAATGGGGCATATATTGGATTTGATAAGCCGACGGCAAGGTTGGTGATAGGCGCCAGAATTCTGTTGCGATAGTTGATATTAAAATACGTAATGTTCGTTGTAAGGCCGTTGATCTGTTCTGGTTTATAATCGACGCCCAGCGACCAGGTTGTTGCTTTTTCCGGCTGTAACCCTGAGTTGTATCCGCCCTGGTTCAATACCTGTTGCTCGCCACTACCGCCTTCGTAGATCGCGGGACCGGCTGTGAGGGTATACCCACCGTGAAGGTCGAGAAGGCTCGGCGCCCTGAACGCTTTGCCCCAAGTTCCTCTTACGGTAACGCCCTTGATCGGAGAATAGTCGAGACCTACCTTAGGCGTCGTTGTGCTGCCCGCATCTGAGTAGTCTTCATATCGACCTGAGATCGAAATGTTTAACCGCTCGATCGCCGTACGTCCTGTATCGGGTTCAACCAAGGGAACACGGAATTCCGCAAACCCGTACTTCACTCCACGCGTCGCCGTACTAAAACTGGAGGCGGAAAAGGTTTCGTGCCGATAACCGCCGCCAACCGCGGCTTGGACTGCTCCAGACGGCAAGGAAACCACTGGGCCGTCGACACGCGCTTCTATCGACGCCACTCGATTAGCATAAAAAGTGTGCTGCAGAGGACCAGGGAGGCCACCAGTCAACTGGTAGTAATCGGGTTGATCGCGACTCGCTGACCAGTCTCCATCCAGCGAGACATTCCAGTCATGCCCAATCGCAGATTGGAGGCCACTCGTTACGGAGTAGAGAGTAGTGGTGTTCCGGTGTTCGTTAGCGCTGCTCCCAAAGCTGATGACGTCGTGTGATTTTCGGTCTGTATACAGACCGTCGAGGTAAACAGAGGTACTGTCGGAAACGCCGGTTCGCACATCCGCAAAAACGGAGTCTCGATTCTGGTAGGGAACAATACTTACAGGGCCCTGCGCATCGAAGGAAAAAGATCGATCGGTCGAGTAAAGTTCGCGCTGCCCGTAGTGTTCGTAGCTTAGTAACGCGCCCCCAGACGCCCAGGTCGTGCCAAGCAGTTGGCTGAATTGATCTTCAGTCGCTCCGCCGCGGGTACTGGTTCCGACGCGCGCGGTAGATACCGCGCCCTGAAAGTCTTTTTTCAAAATAAAATTGGCCACCCCCGCCACAGCATCAGATCCATAAACCGCGGACGCGGAATCCGTCAAAATTTCTACGCGTTGAATCGCGGCCAACGGAATGACAGAGATATCGGATGCGTTCGTGAAGCCGTCGTAGGCGATACGGTGACCGTTTACTAGGGTCAACGTCGAGTCGGGTCCGAGGCCGCGCAGATTGACCGTTGAGGCCGCCGAGATATTATTCGCGTTCTGCGAACCGTTAGCGCCCACGACACTCGGATTGACGCCGCCGCCGAATGATTGGGGGAGACTTCTTATCACATCACCTATTGTTGAATATCCGGAATTCGCAATGTCCGCGTCACTAATTACGATAAGCGGTGAACCCACTGGTGCGCCGCCTGCGATGTGCGTGCCGGTGACGACGATTTCTTCTAGCCCCGCTGTCTTCTTCTTCGAATCCGAATCCTCCGACTTCACCGTGTCTACGGATGAAGGCCCAGCAGCGCCGTGATCCACCTGAGCCACGCGAAAGTCCTGAGCCGAGCTGGGCGTGCTCCCTGCGCTGGAGGCGCCGTTCACTAATGCGACGGTCGAGTTCCCTACGACGGTATAGCTAAGTTGAGTGCCTTTCAGCAGGGCTTTAAGCGCTTGATCTATCTTCAGCCGTCCTTTCACCCCCGCGGTGTTGAGCTTTGAGACGTCTTGACCTGCGGTAACGACTTGAATTCCTGACTGATCCGAAAATTGAATGACGGCTTTGGAAAGCGGTTGCGGCGGAATGTCAAAATCTTTGTCTTGAGAGAATTCTTGCGCATGAAGCGTCATTGAACCCGCAAGAAGCAGTGCAAAGGAACCGAGTCGGCTTGGAAACCTAAGGCAAATAGGCATAGTGATCTCCGATTTTGTTTTTCCCCTACTGGCTATTACGAACGCGGGATCAAAAGCGGAAATGGATCACAGTTTATTTTTCGAGCAACCTAACCTCACCATTGGGTTCCTTCGTAATTCTTACGGGGAAGACTTGCTGTAAGGCGCCTAGCCAATCATCGATTCGATCCTCATAGACGGTACCGGTATAGAGTTGATCGGCAAGCCGTGCGTCGGTCAGGATAATAGGCTGGGTTCGATGGCGATTGATCTCTGCCACCACGTTTTTGAGCGGCTCATCGACGAATCGCAGGACGCCCTCCTGGAAGGGCCACGAGGCCTTCGGATCGACGCGGTCGACCGTTAAGCGGTTTGATGCGGCGATGAAGGTCACTTGATCGCCGGCGCCCGCTTGCACTTGGCGTGCCGAGCCGCTCCTTTTTCCCGTCGTACCCACCTGTGGTCCCGCGCCGCTGGTGTCCGAAGAATCGCTATCGTTCGGTTCGATGCGCACAACGCCTTCGCTCACGGTAACGATGGTGCGATCGAGCGCTCGCCGAACGCTGAACGCGGTACCCACGGCAATGACACGCAAGGGACCCGCCTGCACGACAAAGGGTCGTCCCGGATCTTTTTTAACTTGGAAGAAGGCCTCACCGGCGTCGATGTCGACAGATCGTTGCAGCTTCGAATAATGCGTGACGATGCGAGTGTTCGCAGAGAGATCGACCTTTGAACCGTCGGATAGGGTCTGCTTGTCTTGCTGGGCGACGTCCGTCGCCAACGTTCTGATCTCTCGATTGCTTGACCAGAAAAACCACCCAACTGCACCCACCGCCATTAACACCGTGGCGGCAATGGCAAATGTCTTCGCCAACCGCCGGCTTCCGCCCGCTCTAAATTGCTGCCGTCTTCTGCCTTCCTGAGCAATCTTTCGGACGGTTGGGTTATCAAACGAGTCCCACATGATGCGGACCCGGTCGAATGCGGCCAGATTCTGAGGATCGGATTGGCACCACTGCAGCCACTCTTTGAGCAGTGCTTCGTCTTGTGGGGATGATTGCAAGCGCTGCAGCCAATCAGCGGCGAGTTCCATACGTTCGACCTCTTTCATTTTCTTAAGCGCTCCTTCGCCTGATCAGCCGACCATCCTTCCATGCGCAAACGGCAGTAAACGATCGCCTGCGTGATGTAGTGTCGAACCATGCGCTCGGTGACTCCAAGTTCCTGCGCAATTTGCTGCTGCCCCATTCCATCGAGACGATATCTTAAGAATGCCTCTCTGCAGTTGGCGGGTAGTTCCGACAATCCCGATGTGACGGCTTGCAATTCCTCGCTCGCCAGCGCGCCCTGCTCGGGATCGCTGATGCCGTCACCTAAGTCCTGATCGGCTGTCCATTCAACCGTTTTCCAGCGTCCCCGCTGCCGGAGACGATCGACCGCAAGATTGGTCGCCACTCGATACAGGTAGCTCTTCAAGAAGCTTTCCACGCCCGGCTGGTCGAGCTGCAACAGCCTCACGTACGCCTCCTGGGCGATTTCCTTGGCTTCCTGGACCGACTGGAGCCTCACGGCGAGATAGCGCACCAAGGAGCGGTTGTGCTCTTGGAATAGACGCGCGACCGCGTCCGCTCGGCCGAGTGGCTTTTCATCGGGATGTGCGGGCACAGACATAATGCTATTCGGCCGTAGTTCGTCCGGGCAGAACCTACCTTATACGTATAACGCTTGAGGGCGGTAAAGCGGAAATGACCACCTGAGTTATTAAAACTCGGACTAAAAGCTTGCATGCACTCCATCAACGCGGTTCGTTGTGTCGTCCCCGCCCCACGGTCCATTCGGTGGGTCGTTTTGGGTCGCAATACGCCCAAAGCGAGTGGTGACCACCCGGCGCATCGAACCACTGCACAAACAGCAGATATGCGTTTAGTCGCCGCGATCCCTGAATGTCGACATTTCCCCAAGCCGCCACGGGTCCCGACGGCGTCGACCACGCAATCCACGCGACCTCGGCGGCCTCGGCGAGTTGCACGTGCGTGCGGCAGGCCAGCGGCAGATCCTGTAATTCTGTGAGTCGGGTCCCGAGCTGCACGCCTTGTGCGCCGGTCAGAAATCCCGCGAGAAGGTTCTCCACATCGGATCGCGATAGTTCTAATGTGGTTCCCATACATGATCAGGGGCGGTCGGCGCCGCCGCCGAGGGCTTGGCAGAGGGTGGCGTAGTTCTGGAGGCGACTTAGGCGATTGCCGGCGAGAGCGATTTCGGCCTGGCGCCGCGTTTCCTGGGAGTCGAGCCACGAACGGAGCGTCACGGCGCCGGCGCGATACCGCACCTCGTAGAGACGTTCCGCCGTCTTGGCGGACTCAAGCGAACGCTCAAGTTGGGCGCCTTCCTCCGCAAGCTGGGTTCGAGCCGCGAGCGCGTTGTCGACATCGTATAGCGCCTGCAACAGGGTCTTCTTAAACCGAATGACGGCCTCCTCGTACTGGGTGCGCGCAAGCTCAGTCGCGAACTTCGCTTGATTCAACTGGATGAACGGCGCCGAGAGGGTGGCGGCCAGGCTCCCGAGCGGATTCGAGACCAGCTCTGAGAGACCAGTACTCGCCGTGCCCACGGAGCCGGTCAGACTCAGGTTGGGATAGAAGCTCAGTCGTGTCGCGTCCGTCTGCGCCAGCGTTTCCCGTAGACGCATCTCAGCAGCGCGCAGATCGGGGCGACACTCTAACAGCGAGGCCGGGAGACCTGCAGCGACGGCCGGCGGCGGACCTTCAGGCACCGCCTGTCGCTCGGCGCTCTCGGGCCACGGCGTACCGTTGAGCAAGACCGTCAGCGCATTGCGCAGCTCGGCCCGCTGCTCCTGTAGAGCGCTTTGCGCCGCCTTCTGACTCTCCAGACTTTGCTCAGACTCCGCGACCTCAAGCTGAGTGGCGCCACCCGCGGTCTTCAGGACTGAAACGAGCTGCAATGTCCGCGTGGCGTAGGCAATGCTTTTTTCGCTTAAATCTATGCGGTAATTGAGGTCTGCGAGTTGATAATAGAAATTAACCGCGGTACCGATCAGCGCGAGTGCCGCGCTCTGCTCATGTGCATCACACTTCGCCGACTGCTTGCCGTCACTGCCTTCGAGCACTCGTTTCTTTCATTTCGCGCAGCCGTCGCCAGCGAATATATTGATCTGAATCGACTGGGTCGCTCACCTCCTTTCCCTGCAGCCAGAATTGCAGCCATTGGATATTTCGCCGCCAGATCGCCAACAGGTGCGCCGGCTGCCACTTCATGTGGTACTCGTCCGGAAATACGTAGCCCTCAAATGGCTTCCCGCGCTCTTCCATCGTAACAAGGCTCTGCAGCGCAGAAAGCACTTCATTGTCAGCGAGATGGAAAAGGATTGGCGACGAGATTAAATCAACATTCCTACTGGGGGCTAGGCCGTCGTAAAACCACGCCGAAGGCCCGTCTCTTTCCAACTTCAGTCCCGACTGACTCGCAATTCCATGCCTGATCGAAGTTGGCATCATATAGTAACCGAATGACTCCCAATTGGGTGTGCTGAAGATTGCTGTCGCGAACCGCCGATGCGAGCGAAATAGCGCAAAATAACCTAAATCTGCTCCGTCGCTGAATCCCGTAAGCGCGACTTTGTTGGGATCAATGAGACCTCGGTCCTCTAACAATTTAATCCCTACTTCAAGCGACTCCAGAGTGTGACGTCGAACTTGGAAATCATTTTGGAAACGACCCTCGTCTCCAAATTTATCGAGGGATGCAAATGGTTCGTGACAGATTAGAACCATCATGCCCCGGTCGGCGAATACGTGGGCCGGGTATTCTCCGCCGCCGCCAAACTCCTGAAGAAAACCTGTTGCTTCTTTCGTCAGAACTACAAGCGGGTAGCGCTGGCCTGGAGCGTAACCTATCGGTTTAACAAGGTAGCCAAAAGCGCGGTCAATGAGACCATCGCCAATGCCGCTGCTCCACTCGAGTCGCTCGACCTTGGTCAGTAGAATGCCGCGAAACTCGGGATTCGGATCGACGATAAGAGTGCTTGTACCTGACTTCAGGTCGATAGACGCAACCGTTCCGGGTTGAGTAATGCTTTCGGACTCGCAAATAAGCCTGTCCGCACCTCTACCCTCTGCGATTGCGCACCCATCCAGAGAATCGTCGGTCGAAAAAATCTTTCTTGCTACGTTTTCGGATGGCGACCAAGCATAGAATCCGTCGCTAACCCAGTTTTCCGTTCCGCGCTCGAAGTAGACTTCGTGACCGTCGCTGGCCCACCACAGGTTCCGAATGATACCCTTGCACAATGGGATGCCGCACGCGATGACCGCGCCTCGGCCTTTTGATGAGATGACCGCGACAACCGCGGTCGGGAGGTACGCTCGGTCCAGAGGCTTAACTACGCGAGCGAATGCTAGGCGGCGATTCTTCCCTTGAGATAGCACGGGTAAGGCGATATCAGACCTATGTCCGAGGAGTTCATTGACCCCATCGCTCTGTGATGCATTGGAGTCGCTCGCCCTCCCCATCGACTTTACGAACAATTCTCGCGGCTCCTCTGCAGACCGCTCGAACTCCATAGCTTCAGACGGTGTTTGGGGGCGTGTAGTCGCTTTTTGGATATCGTAGGTCCAGGACTCGCTATCGCTCGCCGCTTTCTCCAAAGGATATTTGCTCTCCATGAAATTGAATCGATCGTTTATGAGATATCCACGTCTCCCCTCGGACTCGCGTGCGGCCCGCGCCGCTGGCGGACCTATTCGTTCTGCGTTGAAGTACAGTGCTCTTCCGTCGTCAGTCCACGAGAAGCGACGCACACGGCCCTCACTATGCGTGAGTTGTTCCTGCTTTCCCCCGTCCGCGCGACTCCGCCACAGCTGCACGTCACCGGCTCGCTTGGCTAGGTAGGCAATCCAGCGCCCATCGGGAGACCATTTGGCCATCGACGCGGCGACACGAGTCCCAGTTCCGAGTCCCGCTTCGGTCACCTGCAGGTCGATGTCACCACCATCGCCAACGTTTATTGGCGTGCCGAACCCCGGCCGCGTCGAAGCCACATACCAAGCAACACGATATTTGTTGGCGTCGGGATCGCCCTGGTAGACCTGGAAGGCAACATGCTGACCATCTGGGGAGACGCTGAGTCTTTGCCGATCTGCGTGTTCATTGGGGGCGCGCGCTATAAATCTGAGGCGGCCCATGTCACTCAGCGTGATAGGCCGCTGACTACCACCGGACGGTGCTGGAATTGCGAGTTCGAGCGTGCCCGCGAACACCGTTGCGTGCAACCACAGTAGTAGAGGGGCTATGTAGACCGCAGCTCGCACTTTGAGTCTTACAAGTGCCATCAGTCGGCCGATGAAACGATTGCAGAGGGAACAATAGAGGTGGTTCTCCGCGCCACTAACCAGCCAACTGAGTTGGTCCTAAGTCGCACGGGTCACCATCCCTTCGTCAACTCCAGAGAAACGAAGCGACCAAGAGGGTTGGCGTTGGCTCCGTCATAATTGATGGGGAACGCCGAGTCGCCTTGATTTACAAACGGCGGATTCCTATTTGTGATGTTCACAATGCCGAGCGTAACTTTCATTTTATTGAGAAATCCAACGCACGAATGGCATTCATACGTTCCTGTCAGATCTTCCGTTGTCCACGATGAGACTGGGGTCGATGGGATGGTGCTCGTGTTCTGATACGCACTCGTGTAATTGACAAATAAAGCGGTGCTAAACGATCCGTGAGTCATAACAATTCGCCCGCGACTCTTCAAGCGGGTCGGGTTATTAAGCGTATCGACTATTGAAATAGTCGGCGACGCGCTGGTGAATCGCGCGTCGTATTTCAGCAGATAAGTAGACGCGACTCCGAACTCGGTCGACACGACTCCTAAATCCCTGCGGTAAGCGACATCTAAATCTACCCCCTGCGTCTTGACGAATGAGAGATTCAAACTTCGGGCATCAATGACCGCATAAACGTCTGCCGGGTTGAACCCCGGCAGCGTTACCAAACTAGGGTTCGCAAGAAGCTGTTGTACTAGAGAGGCAGGAGGATTGATTTGAACAATCTGCGGCCCGAGCGTTGCCGCATGCGGCAAGTCGAAGACTGGCTGATAGCCAGCACTTAAGGCGCTCGCGATTCGGTCGGAGTAATTCGCTCCGTAGTATGTAAGGGTCGCAGTTAAGCCAGGAATGTCGAGTGGCTTCCAGTCTGCGCCCAGAGTCCAGGTATCGGCCGTCTGGGCCTTGAGATTTGGATTACCGCCGTAAGGTATTACCACGTTGACGTTGCCCCCACCAGTGGGGGCCGAACCTGGAATCAGCGCTGTGTTGAAGGCCAAAACCGGAGAGGGTACCGGATTTAGATTGTAGAGTAGCGGGGCTACAAAGGACTTGCCGTAAGTACCCCTCACCTTAAAGCCCGAAAGGGCTTGCCATATAATTCCGAGCTGAGGATCGTTGGTGGATCCAAAATCGCTGTATCGCTCAGCCCTGTCGGCAATGCTTAGCTCGACCTTGTGCTCGCCTCCGATGAGGGGGATCCGAACTTCAGCGAAAGCAGCCCAGATGCTGCGCGTCGGATGAAATGTGTCGTCCGCAACATAGTCGGTAAGGTCGTACGACTCGTCCCGGTATTGCCCCCCTACAGCGTACCGAACGGGTCCAGCCGGTAAAGTCCACGGTGAGCCTCGCAATATACCGTCGACGGAAAGGATACTGGTCGTGAAGTGCTGGTTGACCTCGATGCGGCCGTCTGGTGGATAGATTGACTTAATATTGGTGTCGCTCGCGCTATACCCAACGCTCAGCTCGACGTCCGTCTTTGCCGACAAACCAATTCGAACGCCGGCTACTCCGTCATATGAATTAATTCTGGCGTCGTCGTGGTTTGCGAGGCCAGTCCCAATGGCCCCCGTATTGTCATCCTCCTCCGATCTATGCGAATACAATCCATTGGCGTACACAGAAATGTTGGAGCCAATGTCTTGGTTGACGGAAGTCCATACGCTTTGTCGAACTTGTTCGGGTAGAAGAGTGAAGGGAAGCACTGCCGTATCCGAAAAACTGCGGTCGGCGGCGCTTAGAGGCGTCCTGTCATAGAACTCGTAGCTGACGAGTGCCGATCCCGAACCCCAGTTCTTTCCAACCGCTTGTGCAATCTGACTCTCTCGACTGTTCCCATCCGTGACGCTCCCGAAGCGCGCTCGGGTCTCCGCGCCGTCAAAGGACTTGCGCATTATGATATTGACCACCCCTCCCACTGCATCTGACCCGTAAATCGCCGATGCGCCATCCGTCAGTACCTCAATGCGTTCCACCGCACTTAGGGGGATCATCGAAATATCGACGATATCGCCACTCAAATTTCCAGCAGCTACACGATGACCATCTATGAGTGTGATCGTCGCGTCGTTGCCGAGGCCGCGCAGATTGACTCCGGTGGCCGCGACCGCGTTGGTGGTCGGGAGCAAGCCGCCGATAGCGCTTAGAGTCGTAGCTTCCGTACTCCCTCCGTTGTTATAGTTCTGAGGAAGTGTCTGTATAAATTGCGCTATGCTTCCGCTACCGCTGCGTTCGATGTCGTCGCGCGTGTAGATCTGGACGGGCGATGGTGAATCCGTTACCCCTTTAAGGTGCGTCCCCGTCACCACAATCTCCGTGAGCCCCTCCTCCTCCTTCTTTTTTTTCTCTGAGTTCTGAACATTGCCTACTTGAGGCCCAGCAGCGCCTTGATCCACTTGAGCCAGCTGAAAGTCCTGGGAAGTTTTCTTCCCGGCCTCCTTCGATGAGTTCGCATCGTCGGACGATCCCGACGATGCGTTCTGAGTGGTGGATTGTTCGGAGCCCGCGGAAAATTTGCCGATCGATATTGCACTTTGGCCGATGGGCTTATATGACAAACCCGAACGCTGGAGGAGTGCCTTTAAGGCCATTGAAACTTTGTGTCGGCCGACGATGCCATCGGTGCTGAAATCTTTGACCTGGTCGCTGGAGCTGGTGATTTGAATTTTCGCCTGCTCGGAAAATTGCACCAGCGCCGAATCGAGTTTTTGTTTGGGAATGTTGAAGTCGACCGTTTGATCGAGATCTAATGCCCATGCCCCGCTTGCAAGCGACGCGAGTGCAACAAATTGAATAAAACATAAAATAAGGCGCTTGGTCGACCTCGCGATTGGCTTCATAAATGCTGATCCCCATTTTTTTCGAGAGCTTGTCTCCAGGCGCACTTTCACCTGTTACTAACTAAATCGAATGAGGGAAGGAAACCGGAAATTAAGTTGCGAGGTTCCAGCATGTCACCAGAGGGTTCAGCGCCTCAACAGCAACACGCGGTGGTCGTCCGTCGTAACGGCGCGGATTGGGAACGTGGCTTGAATCGCGTTAAGCCAATCTTCGACAGATTCGGTGAACACCGTGCCCGTGAAGGTAAGCTTCTCCAGTTGCGGATCGCCCAATTCGATCGACTGGTTCGAATAACGGCTCACATCGGCCACGACGGACGATAACGGCTCGCCGTAATATTCCAGGCGACCCTCACGCCAGGCCATTGCCCGATCCGGGTCAACGGCCCTAATTTGCGCAGAGCGAGGGCTTTCGTTATACGCGAGCTGATTTCCGGCGCTGACGCGCCAGCGTTCCGGTGACGCGGGATCTCCGTCCGAGGCGGGAGTCACTTCGACCACTCCTTCTTGGACGGTCACGACCACGCGGTTTAACTCCGAGCGCACGTCGAATGCTGTACCCACGGCAGTGACCTTCAAGCCGCCCGCTGTGACGACGAAGGGCTTGGCCTTGTTGGGTCGCACTTTGAAGTAAGCCTGGCCACGAGAAAGATCAAGATTGCGCACGGCACCGCCGAAATCTACCGCAACGTTCGTCTTGGGAGCCAACGTCAATGTGGAGCCATCGGGCAACACGGTGGAACGCTCCCCGGCCTGCGCGACAACGAGTTGCTGATTTCTAATGAAAAGCCCCGTGTCGTAGGCATACCACGTGCCGGCAATCGCCATGGCGCCCAATGCAGCAGCCAGAGCGACCGGCGGCCAGCGCCAACGACTTGCACGCATCGGCGATACCGATTCTTGAACCGCGGCTCCTTCGGACAGCAGCGTATCGAGCAACGCGGACGCTTGCGGGCGAAGTTGATCGAAGCCTGCCCAGGTATTCCGTACATGCTGAAACTCGTGGAGGTTGTCGACGTCACCGCACCACTCGATCCACTCTGCGAGTTCTCGCTCCGAGACATCCTCGGCGCCCACCCGCAGGAACCAGTCCACCGATTGGGCGGTGCGGGCGACTTGCGCCTCGCCCATATGGGGTTGGGGACTATTCATGACTCCACCTGTTTTAGTGCCTGATCCATTGGCATCCCAGAACTGCGTAACCGGCAATACAGCAGCGTGCGGCGCACGTAATTGCGCACCGTGCGATCGGTGATTCCCATTTGCGCCGCAATTTCCGTGGTCGATAGGTCCCGGAGCTTGTGCAGCAGAAACGCCTGCTGACACTTGCGCGGTAGCTCTCGCAATGCCGACATCAGCTTTGCCAGCTCGTCGGCCGCCATCACACTGCTTTCGGTGGGACTCTTAAGGTCCAGCTCCTCAAAAACGTCCAACCGATCGAGCCTTGCGCGGGTGGCCTGTTGGCGATAGCGATCCACGGCGATGTGCTTGGCGATTTTGAATAAATGCCAGCGTAGGTAGCCGACAGCCACAGTCTGGTCAAGCTGGAGCAGCCGGACATAGGCTTCCTGGGCAACTTCTTTGGCTTCCTGTTCGTTGGCTACCCGCGTCAGTACAAAATTCACGAGTGCGCGATTGTGCTCGCGGAACAGCTTAGAGATTTCCTCGGCGCGCGCGTGAGCGTCCGCGCCGTCGGGATTCGCCGCGGGCAGATTGCCGCTATCAGCATTTTCGCTTGGGCTTCGGCTCACAACGCGGTTCCTAGTTCGGAATTCGGGCTACTCCATAAAGGTAAATCGAATGAACCGCGGAAAGCGGAAATAACGATCCCCGGCAACGCCGCGTTCAATCAAATGTGCCTCCGCGCCACAATACTCGAATTCCGGTTTTCAATCGCCAGACGTATTACTTGCGCTGTCTTCGCACTAGCATCGTTGCGAAATAGCCACATTTTGAGGCGAGTTCGGGTTGGCAGGAAGTAGACCGCCTTATTTGGATTAACTGATTCGACCTGGTAAGTCCGATTTAAACGCTGCGTCGTGTAACGATGCGCTGGGCTGCCGAGGAGTCGAGCGACGGAAAAGGACTTCTATGGAGACTCGCGAGCTTCGCTATTTTGTGGCCGTGGCTGAGGAGTTACACTTCGCCCGGGCGGCGGCGCGCGTGGGTATTGAGCAGTCGCCACTCTCGAAGGCGGTCACCGAGATGGAGCGACATCTCGGCGTACGGCTGTTTGTCCGCACGAGGCGGAGCACTCAGGTCACCTACGTCGCTGAGGTATTGGTCCCGGACGCGCCAAGTAACGACTAAGAGCTGCGGCCAGTGCCTCTGTGGAAGGACCCCGCGGCACTCGTCATGCGCCCCGACCATCCCTTATACGCGCTCCGACCCGGCACGCCCAGTTCAACAGTTTCCGGATTGCCGTCACGTGCCCCAAGCCATTGAGCCTGTGTCCCTTGGCATTCAATATTTCTCCGTTCTGCCCTTCTCGCGATCCTTTTCGGAAAAACAATACGATGAACTGATGAATCCTAAATACACTTTTGATGACCGGAAAGATCAGCTCAAACTGAAGGTAACTGCATCAAAACTGAGTAAAGGATGACGGTACTGAGCCTCCTCATAACCCAAAAGGCCAAAGGGTCTTCCGCCCTGCCGCAGCTTCAGGATTCGCCATGCTCTCTCTGTTCCAGCGAAAAAGGGCGCCGTCATCCGCTGGCGCACA
>WNFI01367593.1_pt1 | contig 26147 bp, 19 predicted proteins | sample 5400471 | NCBI WGS metagenome assembly WNFI01 (sample SAMN13153348, study PRJNA577476) | soil metagenome | isolation source: 100 cm saprolite on Douglas fir-dominated hillslope | place: USA:California | collected 2013-09-17 | reverse complement strand
ATTTTTCGCTCCGCTGAAATTTCTTCGTGCCAACCATTCTGCAGAAAGGGGCGGCCCTGCCTCGATAGCAGCGCGGGAAAGGCATCCAATTCATTGAGAGTAGCCGCAAGAGCGCCACCCGCCTGCGCGTCATTCGATTCGAGTGGACCAGGTCCGACGGGCAGGGAGGCGAAAACGACAGCCGTGCTCCAATCATCGGTGACGCGCACATTCAACTCCGCCCGTGGCCGGAGTGAAGAGGCTGCAGCCCCGAGTCCCACCAGAACATATTCGCCGCCATACCGCAGCACTGTGCGATCTCCGAGCGCGAACGCGCCACCCTGATCAAAACGAATACCCCGGAAGATTGGCCCGATCGGTCCCAACTTGGCTTCGCGAAGGACCAGCGCCGTATGCGGACCAGCGCCGAGGGTTCCCGTCGGCAACCATACGGTGGCGATGGCACCGCCGGGGCTATCGCCGTCATAGTTCACCTGGCCGGCCAGGATCATTCTGCTCGTGCCCCCTAACTTTTGGTCGTAGGCCACGGCGGTCGCGGGTGAAGAAGCGATGCTGGAAGCCGAAGCGGGGTGCCTCGCGCCATCTGTAAATTCCATCCGGATTCTGGGCGTGCGGGGATTTCCGGGCTCGCCTGTAACGGTCGCGCCACTCAAAGTATCGCTGTCCACCCATTCCAAGACTGGACGCACGGCCGAAGCGGACCGCAATACCCACTTCCACTCGTCAACATCAGCGCTTCCGCTCGAGGGCATGCGCCGCAACTGATCGAGCGACGCAAACATGGATTCCAGTTCGATGCGAACGACCGTTGTCACATTCGAGACGACGCGAATATGCTTTTCAAGTGTAGGAAGAAAACCAGCCAGCGTTACGCGGACGGTGTAAAAACCGGGAGCGAGCTTGTCGCCCCGGAACATGCCTTGGGTATTCGTCAGAAATCCGCTGGTGGCCGTGGCGCCCACAGCTTCGGAGATTAACTCCACGCTTGCGCCCATCTGCGGCGTACCGGCAGCGTCGCGCACCACTCCTGCAAGCTTGCCTGGGACAGGCTTTGCTTGCGCGGCCGCCGGATTCGCCACAAAGGACGAAACCATGGCGGTCAGGACTAGGACCCCCAGGGCTCGGAGCCGCTCCTGTTTCACGTTGCTTTACCTCCCCGGTGAAGAATTCGCCGCGGTCTTGGTTTCCGGCGGCGCTTTCACCGTAAACTCTGCAGAGCGCGAAATGGTCTGATTCGAAAGCGTATCCGTGGCATTTACTTCCAGACTGTACTTCCCCGGCGGCAGCGTTGCCAGCGGAAGGAGTCGCTCAATCGTGACTTGATCGCCCGTCTGCTTCATCTCTTCAGAAGTTTCCTTGAACTGCATGACCTGCTCTTTGCCTTTTTTGACGGTGTACTGAAATGTAGCGCTGGACTTGTGCGTTTTGTCGTCCGGCTTCAAGTTATAAACCTGCATGTAAATCCCGAGCTTGTCGGCCGTGGTGAAATCACCTTCCAGACGCGGCCGGACCTTCGAGGAACCCAGGACGAACTGTCCCGTTCCGATTTGCTTCGCGGGAACATGCTCTATTTGATCGGCAAGAATCAAGGTGCTGGAATCCAACTTGTCATCCTCGTACCGCGGCACCTGCAGTCGCGAGTTCACAACCCCGATATTTCCGCTCTGAACATCCTTGATCACCAGATCCAGCCGGTACAGGCCCGGGCGAAGGGGAACGGCCTTCTGATAGATCGATTGCAGTTTCAAGGATTGCTGGTAAAGGCTATCCGGAAAATCGCGCGTGACAGAATCTTCAAACGTCTGCACCACCCGGCCGGTCAGCGTGCTCACTCGCCCGAAGATATTGAGCACCGCGGAGTGAATTCCTTCCTTGGCCTGATAGGAAAGCTGGCTGTTCGGGATCTGCACGGTAACGGGCACGAGCACCGTCTCATTCGTCACTTTCAGGTAATCGAACCGCCAATTGAAGTGCACCTGGTCCCGGACGATGCGCGAGGTTACCACCGCCTCCAGATCCTTGAATTTCACCTCCGGTGGTTTATTGACCTTGGCGTAAAGCTCCAGCCGGTCGAATTCATTCAAGCTGGCAGATCCACCACCCAGGCTTCTTCCCAGATTGGTGCCATCCGAGCGCGTGAAGCGGTCGGCCTTCGAAGCCTGCCCCAGGGATTCCAACAAAGTTAAACCTGCGCCGGGCACGTGCAGGAGCGCGTCTTTTTCCGACGGATCTATGGTCAGGTGATACTCGCCTGATCCAGTGGGATCCACGAATTCCAGGATGACGTTCTCGCCGATGCCTTCCAGATAGCGCCATCGCCAGGTCTCAAATGGATACGTACTCGTGGAGCCGCCGCCCTCTTCGATGGGCCGCTCGTAAGTGCCGCCTGCCGGATGGGATTCAATCTCGTCTGGCTTGCCCCATGTGATATACATCCGGCCTCGGTCCGTCTTCCATCCCGGGATGCCGGAAGCGAAGTGCTCATTGGCGTAAGCAATCCGGCGGTAGTGCTCTTCCTTAAAATCGTTTTCCGGCAGATCGGGATTGCTGCTGCGGCGCAGCCAGAACTGCTCGATGAATTGCTCGCGCTCTTCGTTGGTCGCCAGTTGGAGGAAAGCGTTGCGTTCGTCGGGAGAAATGATGTAAGTGACGTCTTCGGTTAGCCATTGCCGATACCCGTTGTCCAACTCCTTTAGCGTCTTCTTGGCCCTCCGCTTTGCTTCTTTGTCCAATTTTTGCGGCGCGGGAGGTGCCCCCACATCCTGCGTCTGTTGGGCGGAAACCGCTGGCATGGCGATGGCGATCGAAAAAATGGCAACGAACAAGGTCCGTACTACCCTTGACATGAATACACCTCAAGCTCTAGGACGTTGAGATTCTAACCCCAGACTACGTCCCCGTCAATCAGAGGAATCCCCTTCATTTTGTGGCACTTGTTCCCCGAAATCGGTTAGAGCATTCACGATTCGGTTTGGTTGCCTGACAATTTTTGACCTGAACTAAGGTACAGGGAATTTGCCGAGGAAATCGAGAAATGCGGCGAAGAACCACACTAGGTATTCCACCGCGAGGCAGCACCGAGAGAGTTGGAGGGCTACTGGACGCGCTGCGGTTGACTGTCCGAACCTACGAGCGTATCGAAGATAGCCAGGACGTGGCGGCGGTAGTCCGCCATGCGCGCAAAAATATCGCGAAGCTGCGGGTCACGTTGTGAGTCGCGGTGCCATTTGGCAAGGACTGCGGGGGGCACCTCGATGTCTCGCCGCAACTGCTCCGCGGAATAACCGCGCAAGAACAGGCCGTAGAAAAAGGCGGCCTCACGCTGCGGGAAGTCGAGATCATGCACGACTTCGGCGGGAACGAATTGTGCCATCGTTGCCATCGCGAAGAATGCAGTTTACCGAAAAACGTCTCCGCGTCAAGTAGGACCACCGTTTTCTTGCCGCGTTAAGGGTAGCTCCCCCCTTCTCGGAAATTCACCCTATCGGCGTCACCTTCACTGACTGCGCAGCGCCCTGGTTGCCAGGCACTTCTAACTGCTTTAGGATACTTATAGGCATGGCCCGGTTACACAACTCGGTCAAAGGCTCGCTTGTGGCACGTACCTTCAGCCGCTTTCTGCGCTTTGGTGTTCTCCGCGGAATACGTTCGATCGAGATTGACCCGGAAGACTTCCGGCGGCACCTCGCCAACAAGCACGGTTTGTGGGTTCCGAACTTTGCGCGCATGAAAGACGTTCCCACCGAACGCCTGGACGCCATTGCCGCCGCGCTGATTCGCGATGCTGAACGGCTGGCGCTTGCCGAAGGGGCAGGATTCGGCCTGGGCGGCATGATCACGCTTTTGCCGGACGCCAGCCTACTCACGGTGATCACGCTGCGGCTTATCCAACGCCTCTCTCTGCTCTACGGATTTGAAGCTCGTGGCCACGACCAAAGGATTGAAATGTGGAAAGCGGCCGCGGCTGCCTCCGGCATCGATTACGGAAAGGATTTGGCTGAAAAACAGATTCTCGAAAAACTTGGCCCGCGCATCGCGGGACGGTTCGCAGCAAAGATTGGCGCCGAGGCGGCGGAAAAGTGGGCCGGGCGATTGGTTCCTCTTGCCAGTTCGGCCATTGGCGGCGCGCTTAACTTTTCATTTGTGAGGACCTGGGGCCGCCGCGTGCATCGCCATCTCCGCGCGAAGCATCTCGAAGCGAAAGCTTCCACACCGCCTCCGTCTGAGACATACCCTGCTACGGAAGCCGCATCCGTCTATTGAACGTGGATTTGCTCAAAGCCGAATTGAAATTCTGGCCGTCTAATGGGAAACAATGACTCCCACTTTCCCAGCGCTGCTGCTATCGGCCGCCATGCTGTGTCTGCCGGCAGCCCTATGTTCCCAAGAGAAAGAAAAGGAAGAAGTGAAGGGAGTGCTCGCGGAGCCTGCCGACGCCGCCGAAGTCCGCGAGCGGATCGCGAACGTTGAAAAGCTTCTGCCGCAACTGCTTGACCGCGGCGCGGCGCTGTATTCCCTATCCAGGTTGAAGCAACACTTAGGAGATACGCTCGAGGCCTTGCGCATGCTCAAGGAATGCCTGGCGCTGCATGAGGGCTTCGACCCCGCGGGCAGCCCGTCGTTGAAAGTACTAAAGGGCTTGAAGGAATTTGACGACCTGGTCGCTAGTGTCCATCAAGATTTTCCGGCCGTAGGTCAAGCGCGGCTGGCGTTTGTTACTGAGGAGAAGGATTTAGTTCCGGAAGGCCTGGCTTACGACGCCAGGCAAAACGTCTACTACTTGAGCAGCCTCAATCGGCGGAAGATCGTCAAGATCACGACTAAGGGGAGAGTTTCGGACTTCGTGCCCGCCGGGCGCGACAATTTATTACCTGTGCTTGGAATTCGTCCTGACCCGGGCGACGGCACCGTGTGGGCCAATTCTTGGAGTGAAGACGCAGGGCGGAGCGAGCTTCTGCATTTCGATGCTTCCGGTAAATTGCTTGGGCGATATGCGCCCGAGGATGCGGCGAAGCATGGTTTCAACGATCTGGTGGTACGGAAGAACGGTGAAGTCATTTTGACGGACAGTGTCGACAATCAAGTCTTCCGCTTCGATCCAGCTGCGCACACATTTGCGCGACTCCCCGTTCACCGTCCGCTCTCCGCCCCGAATGGAATTGCCCTCGCCGATGACGATCTCCGATTGTTCGTGGCCGATGACTTTGGCGTTGTGCGCGTGGACCTCGACAGCGGTGAAAGTAACGATGTAAACCCCGGTCCGAGCAACACACTGGCGGGGATCGACGGGCTCTACTGGCGCAACGGCAGCCTGATCGCGGTTCAGAATGACATCGGCTCTCCTCGCATCGCGGCCTTCCGTCTGTCCAAAGACGCCTCTCGCGTGACGCAAACCACGGTCCTCGAGAACCGCACCGCATTTACGATGCTCCCCACGACGGGTGCGATCCACCGCAATGATTTCTACTTTATTGTGAACAGTCAGGCGGACAACATGAACGGCGACAAGGTCATGGACGTGACCAAACTCGCCCCCGTTCGAATCGCCGTCGTCCGGCTTCCCTGATCGTTTCCTTTCAATGCATCTCATGTGCAACGAAGTGGAAATTCACTTCCGGCAGACTTAAAGTAGAGAGACAGAATGGAGGCGAGTATGCGTGGAAATGGAATCTGGAGATTCTTGAGCGCCGCGGGGCTCTTTGGCTTTGCGCTTGGGCTGGTGCTGATTCCCCAGCGGGCCGCCTCGAAGTCGCCCCAAGGGGCCAATTCGCCGCAGTCCGCGGCCGCCGAGCTTGTGCCCGCCTATCATGCTCAAGCCCCGCAGGGCGCACTTCCCGCGACGCTGGACCCCGAACTCTTCCCTGATCCCCTCGCGCAAAATGCGTACGCAGTCGCCGCAAAAATCAAGATGACGCTGTATCAACAGCCCTGTTACTGCCATTGCGACCGCAGCCAAGGGCACGGCAGTCTGCTCGATTGCTTCGCCAGCAAACACGGCTCTCAATGCGGGACCTGTATTTACGAAGACTTGTACGCGTTCGAACAGTCCAGAAAAAGGAAGAGCGCTGCGCAGATTCGAGCGGGGATCATCAAAGGCGAATGGAAATCGGTCGATGCGGCCGAGTATCAGAAGCCTCTGCCAGCCAATTGATTCCCGTCCGGTGGCAGTGATGGCTCCGGGGAACAATTGTCAGAAGTTTCTTGTCACGGCGCGATGCAATTCGTAAACTACTCTTACCCCAGCCAAACATTAGGAGGAAGAATGCATTTTCGCGTGAAGTTGTGTGTGTCGATGCTGACGATTGCCCTTCTGTTTGGTTCGACGGGAGTCCCAGCGGGGGCCCAAGACAAGCAGCATGTCGTTTCTCTGAGCGACTTGAACAAAGATGCCGCGCGGCCGGCCCAGACGCGCCAATCGAACGAAGAAGCCGTTCGAACGCTTCTTTCTTCCGACCAAGCGCAAAAAGCGCTGAAGTCCGCCAACCTCGACTATCAAAAGGTTGATAAAGCCGTCGGCCAGCTAAACGATGAGGATCTTGCCAAACTGGCCGCACGGTCTCGCCAGGCCCAAAACGATTTTGCCGCCGGACGCATCTCGGATCGTGATCTGCTTTGGATCATCCTGATCGCCATCGGCATCATCGTCCTGGCGGTCGCGCTCCGCTAGTTCTTACAATTTGGAGTGATTCCTTATTCGAATGAACCGGATCGCTCTTGGTTTGGTCCCGCTTCTTTTCCTGGGGCCTTCTGCTCAGCCGGCGCCCCAGGAATCCGCGGGAGTATGGCTTGATGTGCCCTACGTGAAACAGAGCGAGGACGGCTGCGGCTCAGCCGCAATTTCCATGCTCTTGCAATACTGGAACGCTCATGGCGCAGGGGTTGACTCGCAGCGTGCCGATGCCGCAGCGATCCAGAAGCAACTTTATTCGCGCAAAGTCCATGGCATTCATGCTTCCGACATGCAAACTTATCTTAAAGAGTCGGGCTTTCGCGTGTTTCCGCTCAATGGAGATTGGAAAGACCTTCTCGAACAACTAAAACAGGGCCGGCCACTGATCGCCAGCCTTCAGCCAGGCAGCGCCAGAACCCCGCTACACTACGTGATAGTAACAGGGATCGACTGGCAGAACGGGGCCGTCTTCATCAACGACCCTGCGCGTGGGAAACTCCTCCGCGTTGCACGTGAGGATTTCGAAAAGCAATGGCGGCCGAACCGCAATTGGATGTTGCTGGCTCTCCCCGAAAAGGTTTCTTGAGCCTTTTACTAGTTGCAGTATTGGCGCTGGGTTTGCCCGCGTTCGCCCAGGATCCCGACTCCGATATAGCCCGCCTTCCCGCCGCAAAGAGTGCGTTCGATGCTGGCCATTGGGAGGAAGCCGCGAAGCTGGCACGAGGTCCCGCGGACCAATCACCGGAATTTGATTTTCTAGCCGGGCTCGCCCTGGCTCGTTTGGAGAAATGGGACGAAGCGAAACTGGCTTTTGGCACGGGCTTTCGAAAGTCGCCTGGCGATCCGCGTTTCTTGGTTGAGCTGGCCGGCATCGCCTACAAACAAAAAGATTATCGAACGGCAAAGAACAATCTGCATGGGGCGCTAAGGCTGAACCCCCAGGATTCCTACTCAAACGAATTTCTCGCCACGATCTATCTCCTGGAAGGCAATCTCGAGGCCGCTCTCATGTATTGGAATCGGGAGGACAAGCCGCGCCTGGGGAGTGTTGCGTTCGCACCTTCACCGAAGCTCAAGGAATCGCTCCGCGACCGCGCGGTTGCGTTCAATGCTCCTCAAGTTCTTACGGCCGATGCTCTGCTCACAACGCATGCGCGTCTGGACAATTTGGGTATCTTTTCGAGCCGGCGGATGGAACTCTCTCCGGTTGACTCCGGAAACTACGACGCAACTCTGCACTTGACGGAAAGAAACGGCTGGGGCGATTCCAAAGTCGAAGGCATCGTTTCGCTCTTAAGCGGCTTGCCTTACGCCACGGTCTATCCGCAGATTTACAATCTCAGCCGCGAAGCTGTGAATTTTACTTCTCTCGCGCGATGGGATTCGGAAAAACGCCGCGTCTCTCTCTCGCTTTCCCTGCCGCTCTACGGCGACCCCAGCCTGCGATTGCGCCTTTACGGCGATGCGCGCAACGAAAATTGGAATTTGGCGCAAACTTTTCTTGGAACCGGCATACCCCTGGCGGACTTAAACCTGCGCCGCGCTGCAGTTGGAGCGGAAGTGCAAGCCATAGTGAATGGCCGCTGGAGCTGGAGCGCTGGCGCGGAGATTGCCTATCGCAATTTTCGAAATCTCAGCGGCCACACTTCGCCTGCCGAGCGCGAGTTCTTCACCGGCGCTACGTCCGTTGGAGGGTGGCTGGGCATCAAGCGAACTCTGGTGCGCGCACCGGAGCACCGTTTCACTCTGGATTCCTCGGCCGAGGCGAAGGCCGGCCGGGAGTTTGCGGATGCTCTCGGGCCTTACGCCACACTCCGCGGATCGCTTCGCGCGCATTGGTTCCCGCGCGCAAAAGGTGACGACTATGAGATGCACGCGCAGCTTCGTGCGGGCGCGACCGCGGGCAAGGCGACCCTCGATGAACTGTTCGAATTGGGCATCGAACGCGACAACGACCTCTGGCTTCGCGGGCACGCCGGAACGGTGGACGGCCGCAAGGGGGCCGCTCCGCTTGGGCGGCGATTTTTTCTTGCCAACTGGGAGATGGACAAGAACATCTACCAAAATGGCTTCTTCACCGTGAAGCTCGGCCCATTTCTCGACGTCGGCGCCATTGCCGACTCCTCGGGCCTTTTCGGTTCGCAGCGCTGGCTTTGGGATACCGGCGCTCAATGCAAAGTCCGGGTCCTGGGAAGTCTGACGATCGTTTTGTCCTACGGGAGAGACTTGCGCGGCGGACGAGACGTCTTCTATGGTACGGTTTTACGCTGATGGTGATCGGCGCTTCCGGGCAGGATTGCGGATTTCGGGGCTGTGGCAACGCGGCGGCTGTCTCCTACGTCTTACCAGAAGTTCGAGGGTCGGCGGCCGGGGTTCCGAACGGGCGGTTACTGACGCGACTTCTTAATTCAAACAGGGACTGGCAATGTCAAAAAGATATTTTTCTGCTGCATGCATCCTTGCCGTTGTCGGTGTTCTGGGCGTAGCTCTGGCCGGTGCTAGATTGCGCGAGTCGCCGCGAGCGGCGGATAAGCCGGGTTCATGGGGATTCGACATCGCCAATCTCGACAAGACTTGCAAACCTTGCGACGACTTCTACCAGTTCGCCATGGGCGGGTGGATGAAATCCAATCCGATTCCGCCGGAATATCCCGCTTGGGGAACCTTCACCGAGCTTGCGGACAAAAATAACGCCGAGCTTCGCGGCATCCTCGAAGGATCCATCAAAGCGAATGCGCCCACTGGCACCGAAAAGCAGAAGATTGGTGATTTTTATGGCAGTTGCATGGACACCACTGCGATTGAAGCTGCCGGGCTGAAGCCGCTGGCGCCTGATCTCGCCGCCATCGACGGACTTCAGGATGCCAAATCATTACCCCTGGAGATCGGCCGGCTCCACAAGGAAAACGTCAACCCGGGATTCCAGTTCGGCTCCATCCCCGACTTCAAAGACAGCACGCGCATGATCGCCGTGACTGCGCAAGGCGGCCTGGGCCTGCCGGAGCGCGACTATTACTTTCGCGAGGATGACAGGTCGAAACAGCTCCGCGAAGACTATGTGAGACACGTTGCAAAGATGTTTGAGCTTGCGGGCGACCCGCCGGACAAGGCGGCTGCCGAGGCGAAGACCATCATGACTCTTGAAACAGCCCTGGCCAAGGCCTCGCGCACAAACGTCGAACGGCGCGATCCAGAAAAGAACTACAACAAGATGACCTTGGCACAGATGAAGGAGTTGACGCCGGGTTGGTCCTGGGAGAACTATTTACAGGGGGTTGGTGCCCCGCCACTTGCCGAGGCGAATGTCGCCCAGCCCGAGTTTTTCAAGGAGCTGGATCACCAGCTCAGTGCCACGCCGCTCGCGGATTGGAAGATTTATCTCAAATGGCATTTGCTGCATGATTCCGCGGCCGCGCTTTCCGATAATTTCGTTCAGGAGAATTTCAACTTCTACGGGAAGACTCTTTCGGGTGCCAAGGAGATTCAGCCGCGTTGGAAGCGCTGCGTGCAGTCCACCAATCAAAATTTGGGAGAAGCGCTTGGACACGTCTATGTTGAAAAGTATTTTCCGCCGGAAGCGAAAGCCCGCGCCAAGGAAATGGTCAATAACCTGATTGCCGCTTTGCGCGCCGATATTCCGACGCTTTCCTGGATGGGCCCGGAGACCAAAAAACAAGCCCTCGCGAAACTGCAAGCTTTCACGGTAAAGATCGGCTACCCGGATAAGTGGCGCGACTACTCGGGGCTTTCTGTCGACCGCGGGCCATATCTCGCCAATCTACGAAGAGCCCGCGAATTCGAGGCCGCCCGCGAGCTAGCCAAAATCGGAAAGCCGGTCGACCGCTCGGAGTGGCGCATGACACCACCTACCGTGAATGCCTATTACAACCCTACGTTTAACGAGATCGTGTTTCCCGCGGGCATTCTGCAGACTCCTTTCTACGGCCCCAAAGCCGATGATGCGGTGAACTATGGCGGCATGGGCGCAGTGATTGGTCACGAAATCAGCCACGGTTTCGACGATCAGGGCTCCAAATTCGATGGCCAGGGCAATTTGCGCGAGTGGTGGTCTTCCGAAGACCGCAAGAATTTCGAAGACCACTCCGGTTGCGTGGTGAAACAATTCGACAGCTATGAAGTCGAGCCAGGGCTGCACCAGAACGGCAAGCTCGTGCTGGGTGAAAGTATCGGCGATCTCGGCGGCTTGGCTATCGCTTATGCTGCGTATGAAAAGTCCATCGAAGGTCGCCGGCCCAAGGAGGTCGACGGCTTTACCCCGGAGCAACGCTTCTTCCTGGGTTGGGCGCAAGTGTGGGGAACCAACTACAGGCCGGAGTATGCGCGCCTGCAAACGAACACCAATCCGCATCCGCTGTCCAGATTCCGCGGCAACGGGCCGCTTTCGAACATGGCGGAGTTTGCCAAGGCTTTCGGTTGCAAGAAGGGCGAGCCGATGGTCCGCGAGCAAGCCTGCAAAATCTGGTAGCCGACCGCACCTACCGATTCGAATCAAATCTGGGGCAAAATTCAACCGGGACCCGTTCACCGCGCGGGGCCCCGTTTTAGAAGGGAAAAACGATTCCGCCGGCAAGTTGGAAGTTGTTCTGCGATTGGTGGAAGAAGCCAGTGAGCACGTAGTTGGCTTCCAAGCGGAAAAACAGGTGCTGGTTCAAGCGGTAGTCCGCTCCACCTCCGCCCTTGATGACGTACGAGTTGCGGCTTTGTCCAGCAATCTGCGGCTGCTCGTGAGCGCCGCCAAAGATTCCGTGCAGCCAGGGTTGCCACTGGTTCCGCCGCCAGATAATCTTCGGGCCAGCGCCGTAAGTACCAATCTTCACGTGCTCGTTGACAAAAATTGTGGGGGCGAATGCGGCGGTAACGTTGCCCTCGATCGCAAACCAATCGTTAGTGAAATAAGCGAATGACGTGTTGAGACCGACGGCGCTGGCATTGAAGACCGAGGATCGGAAGCGCAACCAGGTAGCGCCGATGCTCAGTTCCCAGCGGTAGTCGTCGCGGCCACTGTAGAGAGACTTCGGCAGCGGTGACGGCGAAGCGGGTTCGGCGTTGTCGTGCGGCAGGGCCAGAGCGGTGCCAACAACGTGCCATGGGAACGTGTTCGCCGGATTGGCTGCCAACGGGGACAGCATATCGGCCGCGGCAAGATCACTGAGAGGCGTCGCCTTCGCGGCGGATGTCGCCGAGAAGTCCTGAGCGGCGTTTCCCCTGTCGATCGCCAAAGCGGGCGCGCTGAGCTGTGCCCGCGCAACGCTCACGCTCCCAAGCAGCAATGCCGACACCAATAGCCTCTTCATGACAGTCACCTCAGAGGGCTGCCCCACGCGCGGATTCAGCCACGTAGCTACGGTAATCAACACAATAGCGCTTTGTCCATGCTCATTCGCGGAAAGGAGCCAAACAGAAAATGGCAGGAGAGCCAGGCGTTGGCCAAAGACCTCCAACCGGCAGCGAGGGCCGCCCCGGCAACTCGTGCGATTAAGATCGACCCCCTGTTGTTATGACTGGGGCAGGGGCATCGCGATGAAAGGCAGAATGCCGGTTGCGGAACGAGGTGTAGCCGATGGGGCACTGCTAGTTGAGGAGGGCGCAGCGGTGCTGCGCCCCAACAGAATGAATTAGAGCTGGGATTCGATGGCTTTGGAAAGCTCTTCGTAGCTAATCAAGCCCTGAACTTTTTTCACGATCTTCCCGTCCTTGGAGACAAGAAAGCTGGTGGGATAGCCGAGAAGGCCACCAAACTTATCGGCGACGGCGTCATTGCCGAGGACGATGGGATAGTTCATGGGGAATTTCTGGCCATTGACGTTGAAGCGTTCCTTCGCCAGAAAGGGATCTACAGCGCTCTTGCCTTCTTCGTCCATGGCAATGCCGAGAACAGTGAAGCCTTTCGCTTCATACTTCTGCTGCATCTCGATGAGCCAGGGAATCTCAATGCGGCAGGGGTCGCACCAGGTGGCCCAGAAATTGACGAGCACGACTTTGCCTTTGTACTGGGCAAGCATGGCGTCCTTGCCGTCCAGATCTTTGAAGGTGACTTCGGGAGCGGGAGTGCCGATGGATTTCACATCGGCCTTCACGGTGCCGCCGGAAGTGTCTTTGGCTTTGACGCGCGTGGCCTTGTCCGCGAAATAAGTCGCGACGATGAGCACGACCACAGTGGTGATGATCAAAAGAACTTTTTTCATGGTTGTTTCCCCGAATTTATCAGCCGCACTCCCCTAGAGTGAAAAGCGATTCAAGAAAGTCAGTTTAGCCGAGAGCCAGGTCAGTTTGTTGACGAAGACCAATCCCCCCACGAACAAAAGCAAAGCGCCGCTGAAGAGCTCGACGGCGTGGAGGTATTTTCGAAAGTTTTTGTAGAACACCATGAATCGGCTGATGCCGAGAGCCGTCAACAGGAAGGGAATTGCCAGGCCGGCGGAGTAAACGGCGAGAAGCAGCACGCCGCGGGCGATGGTGTCGCTGGCGGCGGCGAGCGCGAGAACAGTGGCAAGAATCGGGCCGATGCAGGGCGTCCAGCCAAAAGCGAACGCGAAGCCCAGGAGGAAGCCGCTCCAGATGCCAGGCTGCGTGGCGCTGCTGCGGAGGTGGACGTCGCGATTGAGCCAGCGAGCCATCGAAGGGCCGAAAAAGCCGATGAGCGAGAGCGAGAAGAAATGTGAAGCGCCCAGGCCGGCAAAGAGCGGAGCGTGGTGTAGATAGGCGGCAATTCCGAGAGCGACGAGGATGAAACCGATGATCATGCCAGCGCGTAGATTGAGTTTGATGAGTCCGCCGACGAGGTGGAGGCCAAAGAGAAGGATTAAGGCGCCTGCGACAGGGGCGAGAAGCGCGCGGTTCTGGCGCAAAAAGGAGCCGACCGCGCTGGCAGAGGCGCCGAAAGATATAAATACGACGGAAAAGCCGGCGACAAAGGCGAGAGCCGAAGAGAACAGACCGGAGGCCTTAGCCTCACCGTTGCGAAGCTGCTCCATGCCGATCCCGGAGAGCATGGAGATGTAGCCGGGAACAAGCGGCAAAACACAGGGCGAAAGAAACGAAATGAGTCCGGCAAGGAAAGCTCCTGCTAATGAAACATCATTCATTCTGATTTAGTCCTTCTAATCTTCGCAGCTGTAGTCCGCGCGGGACAGCCACCTGGCGCAAACCTATTCTCCCACAAAAGGAGAGGGTATTTGTGCTAACGCTGAGATCCCTTCCGGCAAGAGCCGGAATCCTCAAACCACCCGATCAGAACCGGGATCCCAGCCAACAAGCTGGAATTCGTGAGGCTCGCGTGTGATCAATTACATTTCATTAGACGCGCTAGACGGCAAAAGGAAACAAGGGAGAGGAGGGAGCAAATAAGCGACAGTTGATGGGTTTGGCTGGCGTGTGGCGGAAGCAAACTTAGCAAAGCAGCCCATAAGAGACTGAACAGAATAGGCTTGTAGGAACAGGCACCGGTATGGAGGTTGCTACTGAATGATTGGTGGCTGTTCGCGGCTGGCAGATGGGTATGCGTTGGGCGCCGAACAAAGTGACAATGTTGCGCGTGGTGGTTGGAGCGCGAGCGCATTGAGATCGCCGAATGGAGCTGGTGAGATCGGTGAACCCCGAATGAACGACGTGCAGCGGCAGAACTACCGAAGGAACGAAGCAGCGCTTGCTTGGCGCGCGGAGGTTGGTACTTCAAGAGGTGAGGGGCATGCGGCAAGTTTCGAAGCGGGGGAGCGAGGAATCGCGGGATGGATCACCCGGGAAGCAACGGCAGCATGGGCAGCGTGCGGTGCATTCGAATGGGTGACGATAGGGTATTTGACGGCATCGAGCGCTCTGATCGCCGTGTTTGCGGTAAACCTGGCGCATCCGGCTCGGATGGTGGGGACACAGATCCTTGTAACGGCACTGATTCTTACTTTGTGCCGCACCGAGGCACGGGCAAGAGAGTCTGCACGGCGGAACGGTCTGCAGGGTTCGGCGAAATGGTGGCATTTCTGGCGGCACTGGTATCCGCATCTGTTTTTTCTGTTTTGTTTTGAAGAGCTGGGAAAGCTCGTGCATCTGGTGACGCCGCGTTGGCAGGACGCGAAGCTCATCGCGTTTGATCAATGGCTGACGGGTGTGAATCCTTCGTTGTGGATGGAGCGTTTCGCGCATCCAGCGCTGAACGAATTCATGCAGTTCGCTTATTTCACCTATTTTGTTTATCTGCTGATTCTCGGTGGGATTTTCTATTGCCGGCGCGATTTGAAGAGTTATTGGGCAGTGATGACGTATTCAGCAGTCGGTTACGCGTTCGGCTATGTCATTTCGATGCTCTTTCCCGTGCAGAGCCCGTGGTTCACGCTGTCCGGCCTGTGGCACGGCGATCTGACCGGTGGTCCGTTCACCGCGCTCATCAACTTTATTGAGAAATGCGGGCGAGTGTGTGTTTCGACGGTGTACGTGCGGAATCACTATGTGGCGGATGTCTTGGGCGGGATGACAACGGGGACACTGGGCTACGTGATCGGCAGATGGCTGATGAAGAGGCGAGGGGCGGTCGCGACGGAAGCGCGCTAAAGCGACGGTCGGCGATTTTGAGGTTGAGAACGCTCAAAGATCTTGGCGATGCGGAGCAAGGTGGGCTCGCTCGAGACGCCGGCCATGAATTGCAAACCGATGGGTAATCCCGAGTGGGTAAAGCCGCAGGGAACGGAAACGGCGGGCACGCCGGCCAGATTTGCCGGGCGGTTGTGGCGCAGCAGCAATGCCCGAGCCGCATACTCGTGTGTTCCGATGCGCAGCGTTTCCTGATTCAAGAGCGGAGCCTCAATGGCGGTCGAGGGAAATACCATGGCATCCACATCCGCCTCCGCGAGGGCCAAATGCAGCTGTTGGAAGAATTGTTTCTGAATGTCCAGCGCACGCAGATAGTCAATCGCCGGCACCTTGTAGCCCGTCTTCAGTCTTGAACGCACGTCGTCGCCGTACTCTGTGGAACGGGCAGGAAAGTATCCCTGTTGTTGATGGTAAAGCGCCGCTTCCGTCCACGCGATATGATTTCCGGCGTCCTCGGTCTCATCCAGCAGCGGAATGGAAATGTCTTTCGCGGTCATGTCCGCGCGGCAAAGCTCGCGCACAGCAGCGTCAACGGCCTTCCGGACTTCCGGCGAGACAGCATCAAAGAACAGTTGCCGTGGAATGCCCAGGCAAAATTTTCCTGGGCCAGCCCGCAGAGCTGAAAGTTTTGTCAGGTTTGGCTCGTGGCCCACACGGGAGTAAAGAACTCCCGTCAGAATGGCGACATCCCCGACGGTTCGGGCCAGCGGGCCAGCGCAATCGAGCGAAGGAGAAAGCGGGATGACGCCTTCGCAAGAGATGCGGCCCCAGCTTGGCTTCAGACCGGTGATGCCGCAGAGAGATGCCGGAATGCGGATGGAGCCGCCTGTGTCCGTGCCGACACTGCCGTAGCAAAGGCCCGCGGAAACGGCGGCGGCGGAACCTCCACTCGATCCACCCGGAATGCGCGCGGGGTCCCACGGATTGCAAACCGGACCATAGTGAGGATTGTTCGATGTCACACCGTAGGCAAACTCGTGCATGTTGGTCTTGCCGAGCAGAACCGCGCCCGCTTGTCTGAGCTGTCCGACGACGCAAGCGTCCTCTTTCGGAATGAAATCTTTCAGAATCTTCGAACCGGCGGTGGTACGAATGCCTTTCGTGTAGATGTTGTCTTTCAGCGAAATGGGAATGCCGTGGAGCGGGCCGCGATCACGAGGGCCTTTGCGGCCACCGGGAGCGAAAAATTCCGATTCGGCTTTTTGGGCCTGCGCGAGAGCAACCTCAGGGGTGATGGTGATGTAAGCGTTGAGTTTGGGATTGAGCCGCTCGATGCGGGCAAGCATGAGCTTGGAGAGCTCGACGGGAGAAAGCTTGCGTTTGCGGAAGAGTTTTCCGATTTTTTCGATGGATGCAAACGCGAGGTCGGAATCGTTCATGGGTGTCACATTAAATCACGCGCGAAGAGACCCGGGTCAAAGCCCGGTGCTGCACAAACCCCCCGCTAGAAGATTCTTTCCTGATGACGGAGATTTCCGAAGGTGCCGATGTTCGCGATGATAAACGCCAAGCGGAACTGATTCTCCGCGCGCACTTGGCCGAGGTTGATGCGTCGGTATTCGAAGGCCAGGCCGCAGCAGCCGCCATTGTAACTGACCTGCACGATCTGGCTTTGCAATGTTTTGTCTTCGAAGTCATAGCCGAGCCCTGTGATGAGATTCAAGCCCTTGCGGGTTTCGCTTCCGTAGCCGACGAGCCCGCGAATCTGGTTTGAGAGCGGCTGCTGGAAGATAGGAAGCACGGGAGGCGGCTGGAGGGGAAGGTCGCTGAGCGCCGGATTCTCATTTAACCGGAAGTAGGCAGCCGTGGCAAAGAATTCCCGATACGGCTTTACTTTCAGGAGCGTGCCGATAGTGACAAGTCTCTGGATTTGCGGATCGTACTGAAGGATTTGTTCCAGATCATAAGGACCGCCGGGAGTGATCTTGAAATCGCTGACGATCGGGGACCAGTTGCGGGGACTGAATGCGAAAGCGAAAGGCGAGATGGAGTCGAGCGCTTGGAAGACGTTCCGCTGCCCGTTAACGATGGCGCCGCCGAAGGTGGGATCAAAGTAGTGCTTCTGGACGATGCGCCAGGAAATAAGCTCCTGAGGCTGGCCGTCACCGTCTTTCCGGAAGAGCCGCTGCGTAAAGCCGTATTCAACTTCGCTGGTGTTGGTAAGAGTGCCATCGGAGTCGAAATGGATGAAGTCAGCGAAACGATTGACTCCTGTGACGTAGCGATAAGTAAGCGCGGGTTCGATGGTGTGCTTGTACCGGCGACGAGTCTTGTCCTTCTTCAAGGAAGCGCGGTCGAAGAATCGTTCGAGCGTCGGCGGGCGGAGCTCGACGGTGAACTCGCCGGTGTTGCGGGAGATGGAAGCGGCGCTAAGCAGGCCAGCGGAATTGAGGGATTCGCCGTACCGGGTGGTGCGGAAAGCGGCGGAAGTCGTCACGCCGAACCACTGGCCAAAGTGCAGCGGAACGGTAACGCGCGGCGCCAATTCGTAACGAGCCACGAAATTGGAAGTTTGAATATTTTGATCGCTGCGGAATGCGGCGCCGGCGCCGGCGTCGAAACCGAAATAGACGGGGGCCCCGTGCCAGGGCGCTTGCTCGACGGACCCGAATCGTGCTTCAGGCAGATTCCGAAGCGTCACGTTCATGGCCGGAACTGTGGTGACAACGCCGGTGGACGAAGTCGTGGTCGTGGGAAGCGTCAGGAAATTCTTGTCGTCGAGACCCGCGAAATTCAGGCTGAAGCCGCGGAAATTGTTCGAGAGGAAAACGGCGGTGCGCACTTCGGAGTTGATGGCTTCGCCGAAAGAATCGGTGAAGGCGAGACGGAAAGTGAGCGAGGAAAGTTGGTTGTAGTCCGTTACGAAGCACCAGCCGCCGGGGAGCAGGGATTGGATTTCCAGGCGCTGCTGCTCGCCACCCTGAGGAGTGCGTGTGCCACTAGCGTTGAGCAGCCCACGGTCCTCGACGCCAAAATAGGTGTACGCGATCGAAGTACTTTCGAAGGGCTTGGCGCGAAATGATCCGCGCTCGAGAACGCCGCGGCGGCTCAGATATTGGACGCCCAACGTTGCATCCAGCCATGGGGTGGGAGCCAGATAATAAGCATCACCGACAATGAAGCCCTTGCGCGAGCTCTGGCCGACATCCGGGATGAGGAAGCCGGACGCGCGGACCTTGCGGCCCGCGGGGGTGGAAGCGTAAGGGAGCCAGATGAGCGGCACGCGGAAAAGACGGAAATTGGCGTTGACGAGAGCGACGGTTTTATCGAGGCGGATTCGCGCGTTCGGCGCGTAGAACTGCCACTTGGGATGTTGGGGATCGCAGATGGTGATCCACGCGCGGTGGATGAGGTAGACATCTCCCGGGAAGCGTTCGACGTCCCGCGCTTCGAAGTAGAGCGGATTGTCAGAAACCAAGAGTGCCGGATTGGGCCGCCGCTCGACCTTGACGTTGCCCCGAACGTTGTGAAAGGAGCCGTGCCCGGTGCTGACGTTGTAATGAGCTTCTTCTGCATCGAGGTGCTCGTCGCCGTAATCGAGTTGAACGTGGCCGGTGGCGGTGGCTTCGTAGGTCCTGCTGTTGTATTCGACGTGGTCCGCGCGAAGACGAGTGTCCCCGTAGTGAATGTCCACGTCGCCGTCAGCCGTGGTTACGTCGCCTTTGCGGGCTTGCGTTTTCGCCTCTAGATTCGCGACTCCGCCTTTGCCCGAGGGCAAGCGAGTTTGCTGAGCGGAGGCGATGTGGGACGGCAGGACGGCAAGCGCGAGGAGCAGCGCGGCCGGGAAAAGAAGAGGGCGGAGCGCTGAAAGAGCCCAGGCATGGGGATGACGGTTCACTCGGAGCATGCAATCTATAAGAACAGTTGGATAGCCTAGCATGCGGTCGTAGGGATTTGAAGACAAGGGCAGGCGATGAGTTGCATGTGAAGACAGAGCGATATTCGACCGGAATTGCATGCGGCTTGAAACGAATTGACGGCGCGGTGCGTCTGACTTTGCGCTGGGTTGTTGGCCTATGCAAAACACTTGCTGCGTTACGCGGTCCAGCCGGTGTATCATGCCGGGCCTTGCACACAGGGGGATGGAATGAAGCATGCGCGGAATGCTCTGAGGAAAATCCTGGTTTGCGCGGTATCTCTAGGCGTGTTGGCGATGACGGTGCAGGCGACGCCTGGCGATCAGCCGAATCCCACCGATAAATTAAAGAATCTGGAATTCCGGGAGATCGGCCCCGCGACGATGGGCGGGCGCATCGATGATTTCGCTGTTGTGGAGAGCAATCCAAACATCGTGTTTGTGGGCACGGCTTCAGGGGGTGTGTGGAAAACAACGAACAACGGGACGACGTGGGAGCCGGTATTCGATAAGGAAAGCGTGTCGACGATCGGTGCCATCGCCGTTGCGCCGTCGGACCCGTCGGTCGTGTGGGTCGGGACGGGCGAGCCGAACAACCGCCAAAGTTCCTCCTGGGGCGATGGAGCTTACAAGTCGCTCGACGGCGGGAAGACCTGGAAAAAGATGGGGCTGGGAGCCACGCGGCACATTGGGCGAATTGTGATTCATCCGAAGAATCCCGATGTAGTTTACGTGGCGGCGTTGGGCCACTTGTGGGGAGCAAATCCGGAGCGCGGAGTTTACAAGACGGCGGACGGCGGGAAGACCTGGTCGCAAGTGTTCAAAATCAATGATGACACGGGCGTGAGCGACATCGCCATGGACCCCGAGAGTCCGGACACGTTGTATGGCGCGGCGTATGAGCGGCGGCGAACACCTTATGGATTTAATGGCGGCGGCCCGGATAGCGCGATCTATAAGACGATGGATGGCGGCGCAACCTGGAAAAAATTGACGAAAGGGCTGCCCTACGAGAGCGGCGGCGACACCGGCCGCATCGGGCTTGATATTTACCGCAAAGATCCGAACGTCGTCTACGCCCTGGTTCAGCATGAAAAGGGCGGAATCTTTCGCAGCGAAGACAAGGGCGAGACGTGGAAGAAAATGAGCGATACGAATCCCCGGCCGTCATACTACAGCCAGGTGCGCATCGATCCGAACAATGACCTGCGCATCTGGGCGCTGGGCGCGCAGATGTTTTACTCCGAGGATGGAGGAAAAACGTTTTCAACCCAGCGCGTGAAAGGAATTCATGGCGACCATCACGCCATGTGGATCGACCCCGCGGACTCAAATCACATGCTTACTGGCTCCGACGGTGGCATTCACTGGAGCTACGACGCCGGCAAAAGCTGGGACTTCGTCAATACCATCGCCATCGGGCAGTTCTACGAAGTGGGGCTCGACAACGAAAACCCCTACCACATATGCGGCGGCTTGCAGGACAACGGCAGTTGGTGCGGGCCGAGCCAGACGCTGACGCGCGATGGGATCGTGAATGAAGACTGGCAAGTGATTCACGGCGGCGACGGCTTTTATGTCGCGGTCGACCATGTGGAGCCCTGGATCGTTTACACGGAGTCGCAGGACGGGTTTATCGATCGGCGCGACTTGCGCACCGGGCAGCAGCGGTCGATCCGGCCGGAAGCAAAAGCAGGAGAGCCGCACTACCGCTTCCAGTGGAATTCGCCGGTAGCCGTTTCCGCGCACCACCCGACAAGACGACACTGTCGCGCCATGACGGCGTGCAGGAATATCCAACCATCACCACGCTAAGCGAGTCGCCGCTGACGCCCAATGTGTTGTGGGCGGGCACCGATGACGGCAACGTGCAGGTGACGCGCGACGGCGGAAAGACGTGGAAAAACGTGGCGTCGAAGGTGCCGGGAGTACCGAAAGGAACCTACGTGAGCCGCGTGGCGGCCTCGAAGACCGGTGAAGGCGCGGCGCTGCTGGCGTTCGATGGACATCGCGGAGACGATAACGGCGTCTATGTTTTTGCAACCAACGATTACGGTGAGAATTGGAAAGCGATTCGCAACGGGATTCCCGATTCGGCCGGGAGCGTGCACGTGGTGCGCGAACATCCGCGCAACACCAACCTCTTGTTCTCGGGGACGGAGTTCGGGCTGTGGGTATCTTGGGATCGCGGCGGAAACTGGACCGCACTGAAAAACAATTTCCCGACGGTGCCCGTGGACGACATCGAAATCCAGGCGCGCGAAAACGACCTGGTGCTTGCCACGCATGGCCGTTCGATCTGGGTATTCGACGATCTGACGCCGATCGAAAAGATGGATGCGAGCGTGGCGGGATCGCCCCTGACATTCTTTCCGCCGCGGACGGCGACGGCCTGGCGCCTGCGCAACCGCCGTTGGAGTGCGGGTCAAAAGGTGTTCACCGCAAAAAATCCGCCCTACGGCGCGATCTTGAACTACTACCTGAAGGATGCCGTGCCTCCGGAAGCGCCAAAGAAAGAGAAAGACGAAAAGGATAAGAAGGAAGCGGCCGAGGAAAAGCCAAAGTCCGAGGCCAAGGGCGAGGCAACAGAAAAAAAAGAAGGCAAAGTAAAAATCACCGTGCTCGACAAAGACGGGAAGGTGCTTCGGGAGATGGACGGGCCCGGCGCCGCGGGTGTGAACCGTGCGAACTGGGATTTGCGTTCGAATTCGCCGGCGGAGCCGACTGCCGAACAGCTCGAAGCGATCGCGGCGGGATATGGGTTCGGGCCACGGGGGCCGTTCGTCGAGCCGGGAGAATATACGATCAAGATCAAGGCAGGCGAAAAAGAAGCCTCGCAAAAAGTCATGGTCGAAGACGATACTCGCATCGTGATTTTGGCAGCGGACCGGTCCGCGCGGCGCGAAATGATCGATCAACTCTATGTCATGGCCAAGACGACGGATCAGGACCGGAGAACGATCGAAGGTGTACAGACTGCCCTAAAAACCGCGCGAGAGCAGTGGAAGAAAGATGCAGGAAAACCTAATACAACGAAGATTCCGGACGATATCGTCAAAGCCGCTGATGAACTGCAGAAGAAAGTGGATGCCATCGCGGAGAAATTCATTCGCGAACGACTAGGGCTGGGGAACGCGGGACCTCCGCTTGAATGGAAGCCCGAGCCGTTGCCAAATCAGGCGCAGGATCTCCTGGATGATCTGGATGGCTTCGCCGCTGCACCAAGCGGGCGCCAAAAAGAAAAACTCGCCGAGCTGACCCCGCTGGTCAGCGACGCTTCGGCACAGGTCAAAAAAATCTCCGAAGAGGAACTGCCCGCGCTAAATAAAAAGATGAATGACGCGGGAATTCCGCATATCGTCCCGGCGCCGCCGCCGCCGCGCGGCGGACGGAGCGGCGAAGAGGAATCGGAGCAGTAGCTCAGACTCAGAACGATGTGCCACTGAGACACTTTCCGGCGGCTTGCGTCTAAGGGCCGGTAAAGGGTGTGTCCATGAGCGGCGATGGCCGTCCGGCGGCGGATCCGCGAATTCCAGGTCAAGTTTTCCATATCCAAAGATGTTATGGAGGAAATTGAGCATGAGTGTGAAGCAGCAAAGTCAGCGAGGTCTGGCTGCGTTGTTTGTTGGAGTGGTGATTGCCGGTTTCATTTTCGTGGGCGCAAGCGCGCTGAACGCAGCTGCGAAGCGGCAAGTTGCTCCTGAGCAGGATAAGGATAAAAAAGAAGAAAAGAAGGACGAAAAGAAAGACGAGAAAAAGGGCCTGCCGTTAAAGTCCGACCGGAAAGTCGAGTTCACGACCGATGAAGGCACCTGGCTCTCACTGGACGTCTCGCCGGACGGCAAGACAATCGTGTTTGAACTGCTCGGAGATATCTACACGCTTCCCATCGAGGGCGGGCAGGCCAAACTGGTCTCCGCCGGGATGGCCTTCGACAGTCAGCCGAAGTTCTCCCCGGACGGGCAGTGGATCGTGTTCCTTTCCGACCGCGAGGGCAGCGAAAACATCTGGATCATGCATCCGGATGGAACTGGGGTAAAACAAGTTTCGAAAGACCCGAATAACGATTTCACCTCGCCGAGCTGGGCGCCCGACGGAAAATACGTTTTCGTTTCGAAAGCGCAATTCGGGATCGGTTCGAGCGAAATCTGGATGTACCACGTGGACGGCGGCTCGGGGGTGCAAATCACCAAGTCGAAGCCCACCCCGACGCTGGAAAGGAACAAGCGCCCCAATGCCATGGGCGTGGTGGCTTCCCCGGACGGAAAGTATCTTTACTATGCCGCGAAGCTAGGCTCGCTCTATTACAACCAACAGCTTCCGACGTGGCACATCGCCCGGCGCGACCGCAAGACCGGCGACGAAGATAACCTCATTGACCAGATCAAGAGCGCGTTTCGCCCGGTGCTTTCGCCAGACGGAAAGCAGGTTCTCTACGTCACGCGGTACGAGACAGAGTCCGGCCTGCGTTTGCGTAACCTGGAAAGCGGCGAAGATCGCTGGGTGCAGTATCCGGTCACTCGCGACGATCAGGAATCGCTCTTTACCCGCGACGTTTTTCCTGGCTACGCCTTTCTGCCTGGCGGCAAAGAAATCGTTTACAACCAGGATGGCAAGATCAAGCGGCTCGATCTCGCCACCGGAACGGAGAAGTTAATTCCGTTCACCGCCCAAGTATCGCAGGAATTGGGACCCAAGCTGGATTTTCCGCAGGCCGTCGAACAAGGCCGCGTCAAGGTGCGGTTGATCATGGACCCGGTTGAATCGCCCGATGGGAAGAAGCTGGCTTTCTCCGCCATGACGCATCTCTACGCGATGGATTTGCCCGGCGGCAAACCGCAGCGGCTGACCAGTGGAAACGGGCACGAATTTCAGCCGGCTTGGTCTCCGGATGGGAAGTCCCTCGTTTATGTGACCTGGTCGAGCGATGGCGGGCAACTTTGGAAAATCCTTGCGGCGGGCGGAACACCGGTGCAGTTGTCGAAGTCCATGGCGGTATACAGCAATCCGGCATGGTCGCCGGATGGCTCAAAAATTGTCCTGCTGCGCGGCAATGCCTACGACCGGGAAAACAGCACCTTCGACGGCGGGCAGACCGGAAACGCCGACCTCATCTGGATTCCCGCGGACGGGGGAGACGCAAACCTGATTTTGCCGGCGCGCGGAGCGGGCGGCCCGCATTTCACAAATGAAGAAAACCGCATCTATGTCTACACCCCGCAAGGGCTGGTCTCGCTCCGCTACGACGGCACCGACCGCCGCACGCACCTCGTGGTGAAAGGACAAGGACTATTCTTCGCCGAGGAGCCGGTTCCGGCGGATGACATCGTGCCGAGCCCTGATGGACAGTGGGTGCTCGCGCATGTGATGAATCAACTCTATGTCATTGCCATGCCGGTCGTCGGTGGGGAACCTCCAAGCGTCAATGTCACGTCCCCCGCCGTCCCGGCCAAGCGACTGACGGACATTGGCGCGGACTATTTCGCCTGGGCCGATGGTGGAAAGACCATCACCTGGGCGGTCGGTGCAAGCCTTTTCCGGGAGCCGCTCAGCGCGATCTCTTTCGAACCGCCGAAGGACGAAAAGAAAGAGGGCGACAAGAAAGATGCGGACGCCAAGGACGCGGACAAGAAGGACTCGGACAACAAGGATGCCACTTCGCAGTCGGCTGACTCCAAGAAAGACGAAAAAAAGGACCAGAAAAAAGAAGAAAAGAAACTGAAGGAGCAAGAGAAGGAAGTCCAGGAGATCGCGGTTGATCTGGAATTTCCGCGAAAAACACCAAAAGGCACCATCGTGCTGCGCGGCGCGACCGTGGTCACGATGAAGGGCGATGAAGTTCTGAAGAGTGCCGATATCGTCATCGAAAACAATCGCATCAAGAGGGTGGGCGCAAAGGGCAATGTTCCGGCGGGCGCGAAAGTGTTCGACGTGAGCGGCAAGACGATTCTACCGGGTTTCGTGGATACCCACGCGCACTGGACCGAAATCCGGCGCGGCATCCTGGACACCCAGAACTGGTCGTTTCTCGCGAACCTCGCTTACGGCGTCACCGCTGGTCTGGACGTGCAGACCGGCTCGCACAACATCAAGAGCTACATCGTCGGCAATCGCAAGCAGCGCCAGTTTATGGTGCAGGCTTCCAAAGAGCTGGAGATGATGCCGACGACGGAAGGCGGCCTTGATCTCAAGCTCAACCTCACACACGTCATCGACGGCTTCCACGGCAACGAGCACACGCTCCCGATTACGCCCCTTTACAACGACGTGATCCAGATCTTTGCGAAGTCCGGAATCGCCGAAACGCCGACGCTCATCGTAAACTATGGTGGCCCGTTCGGCGAAGACTATTGGTTCGAGAATAGCGAAGTGCACGACAATGCCAAACTTAATCACTTCGTTCCCCACCGGGTCCTCGACCAGAGAACCAAGCGCCGTCCGGGATGGTTCCGCAAGGACGAATATGAGTTTCCAAAATTTGCGGCGCAGATGGCCAAGCTCGCGCGCGCGGGCGGCCTGGTTGGCGTCGGCAGCCACGGCGAGATGCAGGGTATCGGCTATCACTGGGAGATGTGGATGCTGGCGAGCGGTGGCATGACTCCTCTCGAAGTAATCCGTTGCGCCACCGTCAACGGGTCAAAGATTATCGGCAGGCCTGCAGACCTTGGATCTCTTGAGCCTGGCAAGCTCGCGGACTTTGTGATTTTGGATAAAAACCCGCTTGACGATATCCACAACACTAACACCATTCACTGGGTCATGAAGAACGGCGAATTATTCGAGGGAGACACGCTCAACCAAGTGTGGCCGGAGCAAAAAAAGCTGGAGGCGCTGTGGTTCTGGAACAATTACGACGCGCCGAAAGCGAGCGAGTCGCTGAGCTACGGCAAGACTACGCAACCCTGAAGACGGGCTGCGTAAATCTTAGATGAATGATAGCCGGGCCTCCCACAAGAACCTGGCTAGCATGCGGCTCCTGTAGGGCCTGCCTTCCGAGGCGGGCCGCTTTTCATGATC
>WNFI01039002.1_pt1 | contig 26191 bp, 30 predicted proteins | sample 5400471 | NCBI WGS metagenome assembly WNFI01 (sample SAMN13153348, study PRJNA577476) | soil metagenome | isolation source: 100 cm saprolite on Douglas fir-dominated hillslope | place: USA:California | collected 2013-09-17 | reverse complement strand
ACGATCTGAGAAGTGCGCGTGGACGCGCCCTTTTCCCTTTCTTTGTGCTGAACCAGGTCGGAACGTCGCATTATTTGGCTGCTCCAGCCTGATCCCTTCCAAAGCTTTTGAGGGACCAGGTGATCACTAGCGCACTCGAATCACAATCCACACGAAGGGCAGAATCGCTCTTCTGTGATATGAGCAAATTATGTTCCGCGTGCGCGATGCGGTAAAGTTTGGAGCGAATGGCGTGTGCCCGATATGCAACTCCGCTTTCGGGAGTCGGCGGCCACCGCGCTAGGCAATCACTGGACGGCCTGTTTGATTGGGACCGCAAGTGTTTATCGAGGGAGTCGGATCATGTCGGCATTCGAGGAGCACCGGGAAGAGCTGGAGCATTACGAGCAGATGTTCGGTCGCGAGCGGGGACGGCTCGCCGTGTCGCTCGACCGCTTGACGAACGCGCTCGTACTCGTAGGCCAGCACGCCGTCTACTGCACCAGCCAGCGCAATCCCACGGTCCCAGCGATGGACCTGCGCATCATCAACCAGGAACTGGTACACGCAAAAGAATTGGTGCAGTCAGTAATGGAGGAACTGCGCCTGGCCAGGACAAAGAAGGAAAGTTGAAATTGAAAAGCGCTGGCCGGCCCCTGAAATATCTATTCTCGTTGCAAGAATGGGTTCAACTGGCGCTCGTTCCCGATCGTGGTGACGGGGCCGTGGCCGGGGTGGACGATGGTTTCATCCGGCAAGTGCATTAGCTTGGTGCGAAGCGAATCCATGATTTGTTCCATCGAGCCGCCCCACAAGTCGGTGCGCCCGATGCTCCCGGCAAAAAGTGTATCCCCGGAAAAAAGCTGTGGCGCGCGAGGAAGGATCAGTTCGGATTCGTCAGGCACTGGTTCAGTCTCTCGAGTGCCATCGGGATCCGTGGTTTTCTTCAAGAGATCAGCGATGTCGATTTTCTCGCCAGCCTCATCTATAAGCGAAGTTATTGTGCGAGCGGCGGTAATTTTTCCCGCGTCTTGCGGCAGATACAGCGACACACTGCCTTGTGTATGGCCCGGGGTATGAATTACCTGCGCCTCGAATTGGTGCAGTTTGCTCAACCCGCCGACATGGTCGATGTGCGCGTGCGTGCTGACGATGACTTTTACAGTAAGCTTGTGGCGTCCAATCAGGTCCAGGATGCGCGTGACTTCGTCGCCGGGGTCGATCACCAGCGCCTCGCGCGTGTGCGGATCGCCGATAATCGAGCAGTTGCACTGCAGCATTCCTACCGGAATAGTGATGTGGATCAATCCATCGGTGGTGGCGTTGAGAGCTGTTCGACCGTCGCTCATGGTCAGGAGTATATCATTGGAGTTAAAGGGATTGCGGCACCCGCTGCGCACGTTCCCCACCAGCGCCTGTATCCCGGCTGGCGGTCTCCGCGGATACCAACGGGGTGCAAGCCTTTGGTAAACTGAATGGGGAGAGCACGGACGCCTGAAATGGCTACGCCGTCTACAATTCTAACGACTCCGCTTTCCGCGCTGCACGCTGCCGCAGGCGCGAAGATGGGCGTTTGGTTCGCCTGCGCCATGCCCGATAACTTTGGTGACGAGGCCGCCGAGTACTGCTATGCGCGAGACGCTGTCGCTCTCATCGACAAGAATTACCGCGCCTACGTCTCTTTCACCGGTCCCGACCGCGTCCGCTACCTCAACGCCATCCTGACCAACAACATCAAAGACCTCACCCTCGGCCATGGCATCATTTCGCTGCTGCTCAATCCTCAAGGCCACATTCTCGCGGAGATCGAGACGTATGCGTTTGCCGACCGGCTCCTCTGCGTCTCCTACGCCATGATTCGCGAGCGCCTGATCGAATGGCTCAACAAATACATCATCATGGACGACGTCACGCTGACCGATGAGACGTCGCGCTTCGGCGTGTTGGCGCTCGAAGGTCCGCAAGCGGCCGGCATTGCTCAAGAACTTACCGGCATCGACGTCACCAAGTTTGACGACCTTTCCTGCCACGATGGCGCTGTCGGCTTAATTCCCTGCCGTGTGTCGAAGCGGTCTCCGGGAGGAATCCCTGGTGCCGAATTCTTTGCGGAAACCGAAAACCTGCCAGTCTTGTGGCAAATTCTGTCCGAAGCGGCGCGAAGACACGGGGGCGGGCCGGTCGGATACGCGGCGGTGAGCGCCACGCGCCTCGCTCAAGGCGTCCCGTGGTTCGGCTATGACTTCGGCGAAAAACAAATCCCGCACGAAGCCGGTTTGCAGGACAGCCACATCAGTTACACGAAAGGCTGTTACACCGGCCAGGAAATCGTGGAGCGCGTGCGCTCCCGCGGACAAGTCAACCGCCAGCGTATCCGGCTGACCTTTTCCGGTGACGCAGTCCCTGCACCGGAAACGCTGCTGATGGTCGACGGCAAAGAAGTGGGCACCGTCACCCGCGCCGGCCGCATCTGGGATCCGCCGCGCATCATTGGAATGGGTTACGCCCGCAAAGAAGCCACTGCGCCAGGCACAGTGCTCCAGTGCGCTGGCAGGACCGCGACGGTTACAGAGTGACTTCGCGCTTGGTTTTAGGGATTGGCTGGTTCCTGAGGAACATTCCGTGTGAGCTTACGCATGACAAATTCCTGGAGGAGATTGATGGCGGCAGATTCGCCAATCCCGATTAGGCCGTTTTCGAAGGTTAACTCCGCTCCTTCGCGATTGTCGGTTGGATAGTAGAGATTTGAGATACCGCCCGCGGCCAGGCTTCCGATGATATTCGAGTAATTTGGCTGCCAGTGTCCGTTGTCGCCCTTGCAAATCACCGAATTGGCGATCGCATAAAGCATCCGCGATCGCTTACTGCCGCTTCCCTTGTAGAAATACCGTGGATCCTGCTTCAGGAGCGCTGGCAATATGGCGCCTCCAATGTAGGTACTTGCAACAAAGTCGGCGTAGGCGGCGCCGTAACGCTTTCCATAGCCTTGTGCGCCTTGTCCATATCCACTGAAATCGTTTTGCGCCTGCTGAATTGCCGCGATGGCTCCGGTCACCCCGAAGGAGACAGGATCCACCGTGGTTTTCCAGGCAAGTTCGAACTTTTGCCTCGGGCTTAAAGGAACCGCATTGTGGTAATAGCTAACGTAGAAATTTGGAACGACGCCGAGCACCCGCTGCCTCTCTTGCGCCTTGATCTGATCTTCCGCCACTTCCGTCCGTGTGGGCACGACGCGCACTTCCGTGACGGCGGTGGCAAGCGTCATTGAGATCTGCGGGGCATTGTAGCTCTCCCCTGGCCGCAGGACTCCGGTAGATGCCTGCGCTGTGAAGCCTAGCGACGTGATGGTGAGCTGGAAGGCCCCGGGAGCCACGTTTGCAAAAGAGAACTGGCCATTGTCGTCAGACATCACCTCTTGGTACAGGGATTGATCTCCCCATGAAAGTCTTACGCGAGCTCCGGCGACGGCGGCTTGGGTTGGGTCGACAATTGTTCCGCTAATGCTCCCCGACAATCGGGGATCGGAGGAATGCTCGGATGCCGATGCCCCTGTCCCCTGAGGCTGCGCGGCATCTGCAAACCCGCAAGGCAGGAGACTCAGGCCAAGCGACAACACCCAAACCTTATATCCAGGCATAGTCATCACCGTCCGCTTTCACTATGATGCCAGCTCAAAGGTTTGGGTTTCCGATAAGGTTGTCGTGACAGGTGTCGGTTGAGGCACCACGGGTTTTTGACTCTTTTTATCGAGGGCCGTGATGGAACATAACTTGCCGCAAACAATAGCGCTTCTCAGTCGCACTCCCGCTGCGCTCAATGCGCTTTTGCGTGATCTGCCGGAAACATGGACGTTCCGGAACGAGGGTGAAAATACCTGGAGCGCGTTCGATGTCGTCGGCCATCTGATTCACGGCGAACGCGCCGACTGGATGCCGCGTGCGAGGATGGTGCTGCAATTCGGCGAGACGAAGGGCTTCGAGCCCTTTGATCGTCTGGGGTACGTGCGAGAGAGTCAAGGAAAGTCACTCGCGCAATTACTGGATGAATTTGCTCGATTGCGGTCAGAAAACCTGGACCAACTGCGGGCATTGAACCTGCGGCAGGAGGAACTCGCGCGGCGTGGAAGGCATCCAGCCCTCGGACTAGTTACTCTGTCAGAGTTACTGGCGACCTGGGCAGTTCATGATTTAACTCATCTGCACCAGATCTCAAGGATTATGGCCCACCAATACCGCCAAGCCGTGGGGCCTTGGAGCGCATACCTTGGCGTACTGCAATGCGCCGGACATAGCGCTCCTTAATGAACCAGAGCTGCGGCTCATCCTAAGTCAGCAGCCAGCGTGCGAGTTCGGCGCCGTCCTCGGGACCGGCTTTCAGTTGCGATCGCCGCCCGTCACATGAGTGCGTGACGCTCGTCACCGACCCCGGCCTATAAAGAGTCCTAGGTATCATTGGGTTGAAGGTAGCTCTTTGCCGAGCGCGTGCGGCTGTCCCCAGATGCTGATGTCGTCTGCCCTGGCCGGGTTAGAGCACCGGGGGATTTTGCGACGGAAGGCGTAGAATGCGAGCAGGGATGCGCTTGACCTTGTACACCATTAAGGCGGGGATGGCCGCCGTCGTCTTGCTGGGGTAAGAGAGGCGCGAACCGCCAGGCTCGCGCCTCTCTTTATTTGTAGTCCCGCGACGCGCAAAGACACAACCGTTTCCAGCGCCTACTCACAGTGCATCGTTGGGGCCGCGTTGGCCACTGTGCGCACATTATTCATGTAACCCATCGCATTGGTAAACGCGAATGTGCTTCCCGTGCAGGTGATTGGTTGCAGGCGAACAAAGTTGAAACTCAGCATCGGCGCTAGCTTTGAACCCTTCGGTCCATTCATGGAGGTATTCACGGTAACAACCAAATCGTTCACCGCTTTATTGTAGGCGTTGACGCTTTCGACCAGCTTGTTGTAGCGGTCTACCTCTGTTCTGCGCGCTGCTTCACTTTCCAAGAGAGCCTTTATCACCACATCCTGGCCCTGCAAAGCAACGTTCGCCAGCAGCCCCTCCGCCTGCGCAACAGTCATCGCATCTTGTAACCGGCGGAGTGTGTAAATTCCCGAATATTTTTCCGCTCTCTCCTCTAATTCGATGTTGCACTCCGTGTTGGCGGTGTCCAATTGCCCTCGTCCGCCCTCGACAGCGTACCAGCGAATGAACTCAGCGAGCTTGTCCGGCTGCTGAGAAACCCTTTGGTATTTGTCTTTGCCGACGAAAAAATAATCCACGCCCTCTTCCTGCATGCCGTCCCTGTACTTTTTCATACCCTCGTCGAACTCGCTCTTGCTGATTTCCTCGGTTTTGTAAACCGCGTCCAATCGCACGGCCATCCCATTAAATGCCGTGCACACCAGCGGCTCGTCGGGAACAAACGTCCTTTGCACCGGAATAGCCGGTTTCTTTTGCTGGGCCGGCACTGGACCGGGCATGAATAAGATCGCCACGGAGATTAGAATCGCTCTCACGCTCTGCCTCCTTCAGCTTTGTCGTGGAGTTATTACTTTGCTCTGCACTGTTCCGACACTCCTGCAAGTGGCCAGGGTTAGCGAGGGCGGGCGGCCCAGAAGCAAGACGTTAGCATGAATTGGGATGCCCAACCACGCGCTGGCGTTACCTCGAGACGGGTAAAGTCAGCGGGATGTGGGCGCGAACCAGATTTCGAATTGCCGCTGGGCGGATTTCGTCGTGGCCACCTATGAAGTTGGGCTCCTCGATGTCACCCTGCGAGAGTTCTTTTTGTTCGCGGATGGCGCGCAAACGCTCTGAGATGACCATAACAGTTCTATTTGCACTCGGCGCTTCAGTCTACAATCTGTTTTGCAGCGGGTGCCGGCGGGAGCGACCTGGGGCGGAGGAGCAAGACGGCGGTGACACCCAAAGAGAAATTCTGAGTGAAGATTTCTACGACGTGAATAAACCGCTGTGTCGCTCCCATGATTGCATTCGGGACAACCAGCGGCGCAACACCGCCACAAATCCAAATGATGCTGCCCACCGCGAGTGCCACGTGCCAGCGCTTCATGCGCAAGGTGTAGATGACGGGAACGACGGCCAGGGTCATCAGCACACCCCGGGCCAACTGAATGACCCAGAACCAAATTCCGAGGCGCCCGACCACTTGCTCGGCTTCTGGAAAATAGCCCTTGGTGAAGAACTGATACGTGATGGCGCCGAAAATCAAGTAGTAGAGGACGTAGGCGAGGCCGGAAAACAGAATCATAAACGCTGCGGAAATTGCAGTTCGGTGCAGCGGGCTTGGTTCGCCGGGTTTGGACAACTTCAGCAATGATGCTAGCAGAACCAGTACGGCAGCGACGATGAGATACATGACCACGGAGCTGGCGAGGTCGCGGCCTGCGTGCTGGTTGTAGCCGGGCACGAAGATCACACCCTCAGACCACAGGCAGAGTACGGTGACAACCAGCAGGACAGAAGCGATCGCTCCGAACTGCCCGAGCGCCTTCCTCGGACCGAAGAGGGCCACGGGGACAAATGACGCGGCCAAGAGAACACCGGAAAGCCACCACCAAACGAAATGGCCTGCGCCGAGAGCAGCAATGGTGATAGGCAAACCTCCGAGCAAGCAGTAAAGTGCAACGCGCAATTTCATTTTCGCGCTCCTTTCTTTTTTCTTCGCGTGTAAATACCGCGAGCGCTTCTGGCCCAGTCGAGCAGCGTTTCGTAACCGCGGATCCCACTCTCGAGGGCCAGCCGGCCTGAAAGAGGCATGCACGGTCCTTGAACTTTGAGGAATCGGCGAAGATTGGGAATGTAGGCGGCTAATTCCTTTACGAGCGCACTCAAGAACCGCATTGCCTGGACGGAACCAGCAGTCTGGTCCATAAAACTGAAGCGCAACATCAACTCATCTACGCGATGGATGACGTCGTCACTGGAGACCGCTCTTGTTTGCCAAGCTTTGAAAGCACGCTTGCCCAAAGAGGTCGGACGAAAAAGCCGACGTTGGCGGAGACCGGACGAAGCGTGAACCCGGCTAGAGACGAGGCCGCGTTTTTCGAGTCTTTGGAGCGCCGGATAAATCGCGCCGGGGCTGTCGCTGAATGTGCCCATGGGAGTATTGGCAAAAATCTTGCGCAGGTCATAGCCGGAGCGGGGCTGCTGGTGAAGCAGGCCCAAGAGAGCGTGGGCGAGTAAGGACACTTCCTGCATAGTACGTAGCGTACTATAACGCAGCGTATTATTGGATAAAATTACGACTTCATCTGCCGATGGGGTGCTTATTCGAATTCGCGGCGCGGGGGGGATTGCTCCGGGCCGACGGAGCCGGCAGCGATTTCGGCCTTAAAGTAGTTTTCGCCTTTCACTGGGGCGCCAGCTAGGCGGCGCAGCATGGCGATCTGGCCGATATGAGTCAGAGAGTCAGCTACAGGGCCTTGGAAAAGGCCTTCGGCTGCGCCGTTCAGAGGCGCGCTGGAAGCCAGAAAATCGTCAAACTCTTTCAGAGTGGTAAAGAAGCGTTCGATTTCGGCGTTCCATGGTCTCCGATGTGGAAGCTGGCGAAGTGATCTGGAGCGCCGCGGAGGGCTTTGCCGCCGCGGTAGGCAACGGTGGCAAGAGTGTGGCGAAGAAGCTGGCGCGCGGGATCGGATGATGGAGTCATGCCGGGATTCCCTTCCCCTGAGAGTGACCAAGAAGAGTTTAAACGCAGAGACACAGACTGCGCAGAGAAAAATCAAAAGGATGAAGGAAAGAAACAAAACAGAAAGCTTCACCCTCAAGAGGTGAGCTGCAGGAGCATGGAGAGGTATAGGGCTATTGCTTGGTGTAGACGCGGACGTAGTCGACTAGCATTTGCTGGGGGAACATGGTGGTAGCGTTGGGGGAGCCTGGCCAACTGCCGCCAACAGCTACGTTGAGAATGATGAAGAAGGGGTGATCGAACACCCAAGTGCCGCCAGCGGGCCACTGCGATTGCGTGAAAGTGCCGGAGAGATTCGAGTCGACGTAGAAGCGGACCGTGCCAGGTTCCCACTCGACGGCGTAAAGATGAAAATCATCCGCCAAATTCTGGCCTGCGGGAAGGCCGAAGGATGCAGTCGCGTCGCTCGTGTTGCTAACGGTGTTCGGGCCGTGGAGCGAACCGTGGACGGTGCCGGGCTCCCTGCCAATATTTTCCATAATGTCGACCTCGCCGCACTTGGGCCAGCCTACGGAAGTGATGTTGTTGCCAAGCATCCAGAACGCGGGCCACATTCCCTGCCCTGCGGGAATTTTGATCCGCGCCTCGAATCTTCCATAGGTCTGGCTGAATAGGCCCTGGGTCTTCAGGCGGGCCGAAGTGTAATCGTTCGTAGTGCCGCCATCGCATGCGTAGGCCGGCTGGCGCATCGCGGTGATGACCAGGTTGCCGCCTTTCATTTGGGCGTTTTGCGTGAGATTGGTGTAGCACTCGAGTTCGTTGTTGCCCCAGCCCTTTCCGCCAGTGTCGTAGGTCCACTTAGAGGAATCTGGAGAGGAGCCATCAGCGCCGTTGAATTCATCGCTCCAGACGAGCTTGAAGCCGGTAGCAGGAGGTGGCTGTAGGGTCGCGCCGCCGCCGCAACTCAGCAACAGGAGGGCCGCAGCAGGTAGAGTCGCGATCAACGTCGCCGTCAAAGTCAATTTAGGCATACGTGGAAGCACAGACTCAAGTGTGTGCCACTAGGAAAGATTCAGGGCGCGCTTGAAGGAGCCCTTCTCATTGTCGATCTTCTTCTGAAGCTGAAGGATCGCGTAGAGAACGGCCTCGGGGCGCGGAGGGCAACCTGGAACGTAGACGTCAACGGGGATGACCTGATTGCAGCCCTGTACGATGGCGTAATTGTTGAAGACCCCGCCGGAAGTGGCGCAAGCGCCCATGGAGATGACCCACTTGGGCTCGGGCATTTGATCGTAAAGCTGGCGGATGACCGGGGCCATTTTCTGTGAGAGGCGGCCGGCGACGATCATCAGATCAGCCTGGCGGGGCGATGGGCGGAACACTTCGGCGCCGAAGCGCGCGAGGTCAAAACGCGCGGCGGCCATGGACATCATTTCGATAGCGCAGCAGGCCAGACCAAACCCGAGCGGCCAGATGGAACTCTTGCGGGCCCAGTTTACGGCTTTATCGAGCGTGGTGAAGATGATGCCTTCATCTTCCAGGAGATTCCCGAAGTCGTCGGGCCTGGTCAGCGTGACGTGTTTACCGAGTGATGTGCTCATGGTGTGCGGTCTGAACTATTTTCGCATAGCGGAGCGACCAAGACAAATGGCGCGATGGTCCTCGATTAGGCGATTTATCCGCCAGAATCCAGATGCCCGATCTCTGCTAGCTCCTGGACGGCTTCACTTCCTTGGAAAGTTGATCCTTGCTTGTGAAATGAGACGTGATGCGTGGTTCATCGGGCTTCACAATTTGACCGTCGCCACCGCTACCTTTAATGGCTAGGCCGCCGAGCAGTTTGGATGCGAAAAAGACTTGGTGAGCCTCCAAAATAGTTCGGTCTTCGGGGTGGCAAAAGGAGTAGTCAGAGGGCGCCCCTGCCACCAGCATATGGAAGATTCGATCCGGGACGCGTACTTCCTTCCCTATGTATTGGATCTCCCCTTCATCCTCGCCGCACGTCGATTTCCAACGACTAATTTTCGCGCTAATCGAACACTGACACGCAACCGCAATGGTGGCGACCTCAGGATGTTAGTTTGTAGTCGGACGGGGAGACGGAGCGGGTGCGGCGGAGGTAGGAGATGACGGAACCGGGCCAGAGAGTGGTGATTTCGCCGCTGGTTTGGTCCTGATACCAACTCTTGCAGCCGCCGGATTGCCACACAGTGCCTGCCATGCGGCGGTAGATTTCTTCGACAAAGGACTGCTGAATTTCCGGGCGGACTTCCATAACCCGCTGATTCCTGCGTTTCATCAGCTTCAAGCAATCCATGGTGTAGCGAACCTGGGCTTCGATCATGAGCACGACGGAATTGTGGCCTAGTCCAGTGTTGGGGCCGAGAAGTATGAAGAGATTCGGGAAGCCGCTGACGGTGACGCCGAGATAGGCGCTCATGCGCTTTCGCCAGGCATCGTGGATTTCCACTCCGCCCTTCCCCACCAGGCGGGAACCAATGAGCGGCTCGGTGGCGCGGAAGCCGGTTCCGTAGATTAGCACGTCGATGGGGCGCTCGACCCCGTCGCGCGTGACAATGCTGCGCGGACAGACCTCGGAGATTCCTTCCGTGACCAGTTCGACGTTCGAACGATTGAGCGTGGGATAGTAATCGTCGGAGACTAGGATGCGTTTGCAGCCCAGGATGCGTTTGCAGCCCAGCTGATAGTTGGGCGTGAGCGCCGCGCGAATCTTGGGATCTTCGATGTTCCGGGCGAGATGGCGGCGCGCAATGGCTTCGAACAACTTGCGGAAAGTCTGATTGCCGAGAAAGCCAAAGACACGGAATTCCTGGCGCCAGAAAATAAATTGCCGCAGCGCCCACCGTGTGATGGGAATGTTGCGAAAGCGGCGTCTCCACTTCTCACTAAAGGCAAAATCGAGGCGCGGCACGATCCATGGAGGAGTGCGCTGAAAGAGATAAAGTTTGCCGGCGCGGGGCGCGATTTGCGGGACGAATTGGATGGCACTGGCGCCGGTGCCGACGACGGCGACATTCTTGCCGGCAAGATCGACGGTGTGGTCCCAAGATGAGGAATGAAACGCGGGACCCTTGAAACTGTCGAGGCCCTTGAGCTCTGGATAATGGGGCACGTGTAGGGCGCCCATTCCTGAGACCAGTACGCGGGCGCGAATGTGCATTCCATCGCCGGCTGTGGCGTTCCAGACTCCTTCGGATTCATTCCAAACTGCTTCTTGAAAGCCCGTATTGAGCCGCAGATAGGGAGCAAGCGCGTAATGCTCGACGCTGCGCTTGAGGTAGTCGTGAATTTCCTGCTGGCCCGGATACATGCGGGTCCATTCCGCGGAAGGAGCGAAAGAGAACGAGTAAAGGTGGGAAGGAATATCGCAAGCGCAGCCGGGGTAACGATTTTCCCACCAGGTACCGCCGATGCCGGCACTCTTTTCGATGATCAGAAACGAGTTCATGCCGGCTTCAAGAAGCTTGATGCCCATGCAAAGACCGGAAAAACCGGCACCGACGATGAGGACGTCGATATTGGTGACGGCGGAGCTTGCAGATGGAGAGCCGAGTTCGGTCATGCGCGAGTTACCACTCCCACGCCCGATTCCGCGGGGGCCACCTGAGCGCGGAGAAACGCGGCGCTTTCGCGAAGCGATTGGCGAGCTTCAGGAACCAGGTGGGGGACAAGCTGCCAGGCGTGTGGAACGACGGGCCAAATTTTCAGCTCGACAGGGACGCCGGCGGCGCGGGCGCGTTCAGCGAGGCGTGTGGAGTCATCGCGGAGCACTTCATCCGCGCCAACGTGGATAAGAAGCGGCGGCAAGCCAGTAAGATCGGCGTAGAGGGGAGACGCGAGCGGATTGCGGGGGTCGCTGTCACCGAGATAGTAGCGCGCTGAATAGGCAACACCTGCACCATGAAACATGGCGCAGCTGTCGCTGTTGCTTCGAATGGAGTCGCCCGTTGCGGCAAGGTCGGTCCAGGGAGAAAAAAGCGCGGCGGCAGCGGGGAGCGAAACGCCGGCGTTGCGCAGCGCGAGCATGAGCGAGAGTGAAAGACCGCCGCCAGCGGACTCGCCGGCGACAACGAGGTTCCGCGGCGGATATCCCGCGGTCAGGAGCGCGCGGTAAAAAGCGACGACGTCTTCAACAGCAGCGGGAAAGCGATTCTCGGGCGCAAGACGATAGTCCGGAGCAAAAACGTGGAACCCGTGGAGCGCAAAGAAAGAGGTGATGGGCCGGTGCGTCTCCGCCGAACAGGCGAAGTAGCCACCGCCGTGAAGATAAATGAGCACGATGTTGCCTGGCGAGGGGCCCTCGAGCCGTTCGCCGGCGACACCGCCGAGATGAGCGGGAGAGACTTGGACTATTGGCGGAACTTTGTAGGGATCGGGGTGAAGGATTTTGCGCGCGACGCGAAAATCTCGCACGCCTTTCAAACGGCGTTTGACCCGCCATTTTGTGACCCACACCGCAAGATGCGCTTGAAGGCTGGCCATTAACTGATGCTTTCACAAATATGAGAGATACAGGACGAGAGGATAGCAGATATCGAGGAAAACTAGACGCGGAGGACGACCTTGCCGAATTGCGAGCTGGATTCCAGATAGGCGTGGGCAGCGGCGGCTTCGGCAAGAGGGAAAACGCAGTCGACGATGGGTTTTAGTTTGCCGGCGGCGACGAGTTTCATCACCGTTTGCAATTCGGACTTGGTGCCCATGTAGGAGCCGAGAAGCGAGAGCTGGCGGCTGAAGAGAAAGCGGAGGTCGACCTTGGCGTCGTAGCCCGTGGTGGCGCCACAGGTGACCAGACGGCCTCCGGGAGCAAGGCTGGCGAGGCTGTCATCCCAAGTTGCTATACCGACATGCTCGAAGACAACGTCGACACCGCGCTTGTCGGTGATGCGGCGGACTTCGTCGCGGATTTTCTGTGTCTTGTGGTTGATGAGATGGTCCGCGCCGAGTTGTTTGGCTTTTTGCAGCTTCTCGTCGGTGCCGGCAGTGGCGATGACACGCGCTCCGAAGAACTTGGCGATCTGGATTGCGGCGCTGCCGACGCCGCTACCTGCTCCGAGAACAAGGACATCCTCGCCGGGCTGGAGTTCAGCGCGACCGATCAGCATGTGCCAGGCGGTTTGGAAAACAAGCGGAATCGAGGCGGCTTCTTCAAAGCTGAGGTTCTCCGGGTACGGCATGCAGTTTACTTCGGGAGCGCGCACAAATTCGGCGCAGCCGCCGTCAATCATATAACCCAGATTCGTGGCCTGACGGCAGTGGTTGTCAAGGCCGGCTTCGCAGGCTGCGCACTTGCCGCAACTAACCAATGGCGCAAGGACGACCTTCTGGCCGACGCGCACGGTGGAGACCTCGGCGCCAACCTGCGCGATTTCGCCGGAGATGTCGCTGCCGGGAATGTGCGGAAGGGGGATCGGGACGCCAGGGATGCCTCGGCGGACCCAGAGATCGAGATGGTTGAGGGCGCAGGCTTCTACACGGACGAGGACTTCGTTTGGGCGGATCACGGGATCGAGAGCATCGATATATTTCAAAACGTCGGGCCCACCGTGCGTACTAAAGACGATCGATTTCATGAATCCTCCCGCCTGTCATTTAGGTCTCGAAAGATGACGCTTCGAAGAAGGAGTGTACAGAAAGCAGCGCGCATTGACACTGAACAAGGTGCGCCGTAGGCTGAGGACAGAGGGCAACGCGTGGACCTGTTTGAAGAAATCGTGAGGATGCGGCGGGCCGGGCAGCGAGCGGCGCTGGCTACGATCGTCCACACGAACGGCTCGATCCCGAGTTACGAGAGTTCGCGGATGTTGGTGCGCGAGGATGGCTCGATCGCGGGAACGATTGGCGGAGGATGCGTCGAGGCCGAGGTCTGGGCCGCGGCAAAGGAAGTGATGCAATTGGAAGCGCCGCGCAAGATGGTCTTCAATCTAAACAATGAAGCGAGCTACGACAACGGTTTGATTTGCGGCGGAACGCTGGAAATCTTCGTTGAGCCGATTCTACCGCAGCCGATGCTTTATCTCTTTGGCGGCGGGCATGTTTCAATGGCAGTGGCGAAGGCGGCCAGCACGGCAGGTTTTGGCATTGCAGTGGTCGATGACCGCGAAGCATTTGCGAATAAAGAGCGCTTCCCGATGGCGCTTGAGATTTACGCGAGCTACGAGGATGCATTTGAGAAGATTCATCCGAATGCGTCGAGCTACCTGGTGATTGTGACGCGCGGACACAAAGAAGACATGCGCGTGCTGGCCTGGGCGGCGCGCACGGAAGCGCGTTACCTGGGAATGATCGGAAGCAAACGCAAAGTTTTGTCGGTGTACAAAGCGCTGGAGAATGATGGGTACAAGCCCGAAGAATTCGAGCGTGTGTACGCGCCGATGGGACTGGAGATAGGAGCGCTCTCGCCGGAAGAAATTGCGGTAAGCATCACTGCGGAAATAGTGGCGCCGCCGTAATCCTCTCCGGCGGGTCCTCGAGCCGAATGGGCTCGCCGAAGGCGCTGCTTCCCTACCAGGGTCGGCCATTCCTCGAACATTTGCTGGAAGTGACGGCACACCGGGAAATTGGTGTGCGCCGCGTCGTGCTCGGCGCGCACGCGGAACCCATCGCGAAAGCTGTGAACCTAAACGCCGATGAAATCGTAATCAATGAAGAGTGGAAGAACGGGCAACTGAGCTCGATTCAAGCGGCGCTGCGAAGCCTGCCCCCACAAACTGATGGCATGCTGCTCTGCCTGATCGACCATCCGCTGATCAGCGGCGCGCTGGTTCGGGACTTGATCGAACAGTTTTATAAGACCAAGGGTCCCATCGTACTGCCCGTTTATGAGGGACGCCGCGGACATCCGGTCATTTTCTCCGCAACTTTGTATGACGAATTGCTTCAGGCGCCGCTCGAAACGGGCGCGCGGGCCGTCGTATGGGCACACAAAGGGAAGATCGCTGAGGTGCGCACCAACGAAGAAGGCTGTGTGCTTAACCTGAATGATCCGGAAACGATGCACAAGGAGTTGGGTGGCGCCTAAACACGATGCGACTGGCGGGAGAAAATCCCTAGGGCGATTTGTCGATCAGAGTTTTCAGCCCATCAATGGCAAGCTGCGCGCCATGGAGTGTCGCCGGAGGCAGACCACCTAGAGAGCTCGAAAGAGATTCCGAAGTCAGGGCGCTGGCTTCGGCGAGAGTACACCCCGAGATTTGTTCTGTGAGGAACGACGCGCAGGCAATGGCGGTGGTGCAGCCGCGGCAGAGGAAGCGTGCTTCGAAGATATGACCATCCACGATTCGGGCGGAAAGTTTCAGGATGTCGCCGCAGACGGGATTGCTGACTTCCACTATGGCGGTAGCGCCGGGAAGTTCGCCCGCGTTGCGAGGGTTGCGGAAGTGATCCAGAACGGCTTCGCTGAACATCTCTGAAAGTATCCCAAAGGCAGTAGTCGAACTGCAACGCGGCAGTATCAAATTCGCCTAACGCAGAGACACAGAGTTCGCAGAACGCCAAAGGAACAGGCAGGAATGCCTGTCCTACATAAGCTTTTACTTTTTCGGTGGCAAATACTTTTTTTCGATAGAAGCAACCACCACGTAATTCGGGTCCACCATCTCCGTGAGATGGATTTTGCCGACTTTTGAAAGCAGTTCGTAAGCATCCAGATCCGAGAGGCCGTAGTCAGCGTGAATCCATCCTACCAGCTCGGTGAAAGCGATGCGCACGGCGTCGTCCACGGGGCGATAGATGCCAGCAGCCATGATTTCCTTTTCGTTTTCGAAACGCGGCCAACCGGTATGTTTCCCTTTCACTAGATCAAATTGCAGCCGCGCCTTCATGGGGACTTCGATGGCGCTGCCGGCAATTTCGCCGTCGCCCATGGCGGCGTGCCCATCACCAAAGTAAAACAGCGCCCCCGCCACATTGACGGGAAGATAGACTGTGTTTCCGACGGAAACCTCCGGAGCGTCCATGTTGCCGCCGAATTCCGCCGGTACGATGGAACTGCGCGCTTCTCCATTCGCCGGAGCGACGCCGATGCAGCCAAGAAAGGGATGCAGCGGGATCTTCACTTTGTAGTTCGAATCGAGGGCTTGAAATGTGGCTGTCTTGTCCGCGTGGTCAATCGGGTAAAACCAGATTTTCTCGGGAAGCACTTCTTTCTCGAGCATGGGTGTGTAATGCGTGGCGTTGATAGCGCCGAATCCTGGTGAAAATGTTCCCACTCCCTGTTTGCCATCGACCTGCAAATCAAGGATATGAACAACCACGGTATCTCCGGGCTCCGCACCGTCGAGATAGAAAGGGCCGGTGAGCGGGTTATCACCTTTGACGAGCGCGAAACTATCTCCAGGTTTTTGCAGCGCGTTGCCAAAGCAGTCCAGGGAGTTCGCGTCGAGAATGTTGCCCGGTCTCAGATGCGCGACTGGGGGAGCGACGCCGAAGACATATCTCACATTGTCGATTGTCGCGTGATAGTTCACGACTTCGGATTTGCTGGACGTAGATGGAGTCTGCGCCAGAGTGGAGAGCGGCAGAATCAAACTGAGAACAAAGAGATGGGCACGCACGATTGTCCTCCGAGAATGAGGGACGAAGTGCAACACAATCGAGCACCGGAGTCAATCGACGTGCTCGAGAGCAGGTGAACCAGCCCGGTCTGATATCCTCTCCGGGTGGCTATGAAAACCAGTCGGAGACCACCATTGCGGATTGTTTCGCTGGCTCCGAGCGCAACCTCGATCTTGTGCGCCATTGGCGCGAAGCACTCTTTGGTCGGCGTGACCAACTGGTGTGCCGACGTCGCGCCGGTCGGAAAACTCCCGAAGCTGGGCGATTGCTGGCACGGGGACTCAGTAGTTGAAATTCTGCGGTTGAAGCCAACGTTGGTGATCGGTTCCGTCCCGTACAAGCAGGAGACGGTCGCGAGATTCCTCGAGCAACCCTTTCCCTTCCTGGCCACGAACCCACGGACGCTCGCCGATATCGAAACGGACATACGATTGTTAGGCGGGATTACGCAACGAGCGGCTGCTGCCGAAGCACTGGTGAGAAAGATGCGCCGCGCGTTCGTGCAGATCGAAGTGAAGACTAGGCGATGCAAGACGCGGGTGCGCGTCTATTGTGAGGCCTGGCCGAATCCTCGCATCAGTTCTCCGCCCTGGGTAGTGGAATTGGTGAACTTTTGCGGCGGTGAAATGGTGGTTCCCGCCGGCGAGAAGATCACCGATGAGCAGGTAGCGGCAGCAAGTCCAGAAGTGATTCTACTCGCCTGGGCGGCGACGGGAAAGAAAGCAGACCCGAAGCAGGCCTATCAAGTTGCAGCTTGGAAAGACGTTCCGGCGATTCGAACCAGGAGCGTTCACGTGATCAGCGATGAATTGCTGAACACGCCGGGGCCGCCGCTGATTGAGGGAGTGCGAGAATTGTGGAATGTGCTGCACTCGCATGATCGACGTGGCCACGAAGACCGAAGAAAAAGATAAAGCAGAGACGCTGAAAACGCGGAGTGACGCAAAGGGATGATAACCGTTGTGGCGGCGGTGATTGAGCGCAGCGACCGGCGATTGCTGATCGGCCAGCGCCGTAGGGACGATACTTCCCCGCTGAAGTGGGAATTCCCCGGCGGAAAGGTTCGAGACGGCGAAACACCTGAGGTTGCGTTAGCGCGGGAATTGCGGGAAGAACTCGGCGTGACAGTGGTGAAAAGTGTTGAGCTGGGCCGTGTCCGTCATCGATACGCGGAAACGCCCGATGAGCTGGAGATTCGCTTCTTCGCCGCAGCAATCGTGGAATCGAAGTTGATGCCGCGTACTTTCGAGAAGGTCGCCTGGGTCCTGCCAAAAGAACTCGGCGACTATGATTTTCTCGCCGCGAACCGCGAACTCATCGCGCAACTGGCTACCGGTCGCATCAAGCCAGGCGAGATTCTTGAAGAAAGCTAGCTAGTGAACTTCCACACAGGTCGCGGCCCTCTCGTTAGCGCACGATGTGGGAGGTGGCGGAGGCAATGAACAGTGAAAATGCGCAGCTAAATACTCGGCGGCGGCCGGATTGTGTTTTTTCTCCGCGATTCGCTGGGCGTTTTCCTGATCCCATTCATTGTTTATTGCACAAGGATCAGCCCCTTGAGCAATTAGGAGTTCGAGCATTTGCGTGTCTCCCCAATACGCCGCTTTCATCAAAGGAGTCTCGCCACTTAGACTGTTGTGCGTGTTGACATTGGCGCCTTTGGATAGAAGAAAGGCGACAACGTCTGCTCTTCTCCCCTTTATTGCACTAGAAAGAGGAGTATCGTCCGATCCCGAATCGCGATTAACGTTATGACCTTCTGCAACCAGTCTTGTAACTTGGCCAAGGTTACCAAGGCGAGCCGCTTCGAGAAGGAATGCATCCCCAAGAGGACCGGAGCTGCAAACAGTCATATCTAAATGCTCCCGCACGGGGTAAGGCACAAGTAGAAACGAAAAACTGACCAAGAGTGCTGCCATGAGCACCCACTCGCTTGGGCTGAATCGGAGCCTTTTCACAGCGCCGAAAACCAACGCTACGAGAAAGAAAAGCGCACCGAAGGGAAGGAAAAGCAGTCCCAGGAGAAAGAAGCTGTGCCCCCTCGTGAGCCATCGAGAAGCTGACCATCGGCGGATCATCGACGCGCGTCAGGACGGTTGATTCATATACGATCCGGCTTATGAATAGTGTTTGACCGATGAGAAACAACCAGCCGCAAACGCTAGCCCACGCAGGAAGGAAGCCAGGGTCGCTCGTTAATGCGCCGTTTGCCACGGAGAGTATTCTAACGAATCAGTTCGTGACCACACTACGCGATGATCGGGTTAGGTTTCTCGGGGTTGATGCCCAAGTCCTTAATGGCGTTGTCGAGGACGGAGCGCTCGATTTTGCCGTCCACGAAAAGTTCGTGCAACGTGGCCAGGGTGATGAAGCGCGAGTCAACTTCGAAGAAATCGCGCAAAGAAGCGCGGCCTTCGCTGCGTCCGAAGCCGTCGGTGCCGAGTGACGCCAGCCGCCGGGGCATCCATTTGCTAATCATATTGGGCAAGGTCTTCAAGTAATCAGAAGCGGCGACCAGCACGCCGGGAGCGTCGGAGAGGCACTCAGAGACGTATGGCACGCGCGGTTTTTCGCCCGGGTGCAATCGGTTCCACCGTTCGGTCTCAATGCCATCATTATAAAGTTCCTTGTAACTGGTCACGCTCCACACATCGGCCGCCACGCCATACTTGGTCTCGAGAATCTCCTGCGCTCGAAGCGCTTCGTTGAGAATCGCGCCGCTTCCAAACAGTTGCGCACGAAGCTTCGCTTTCCCGTTGGCTGCTGAACGGAAACGGTACATGCCGCGCAGGATGCCGTCCTTCACTTCCCCCGGCATCGGCGGCATGGCATACGGCTCATTCATAACCGTGATGTAGTAGAAGACGTTTTCGCCCTCTTTATACATGCGGCGAATTCCATCTTGGATGATGACGGCGATTTCGTACGCGAACGCCGGGTCATAGGCTTTGTTGTTCGGAACCGGCAAGGCCAGGATATGGCTGTTGCCGTCCTGGTGCTGAAGGCCTTCACCGGAAAGTGTCGTACGGCCCGCCGTTCCACCAAGCAGGAAGCCGCGCGTGCGCATATCGGCTGCGGCCCAGATGAAGTCCGCAATTCGCTGGAAACCGAACATCGAGTAGTAGATGAAGAACGGAATCGTGTTGATGCCATGCGTGGCATACGCCGATCCCGCAGCGATGAACGAGCCCATCGATCCGGCTTCGGTGATGCCTTCCTCGAGGATCTGGCCGTCCTTCGCTTCTTTGTAATAGAGCAGCGTATTTACGTCGACGGGTTCATACTTCTGGCCGACGCTGGAATAAATTCCGGCGGTGCGGAAAAGCGATTCCATGCCGAAGGTGCGGGCTTCGTCGGGAACGATGGGCACGATGAGCTTGCCGATTTCCGGATCCTTGAGCATCTTGCGGAGCATGCCCACGAAGGCCATGGTCGTAGACACTTCGCGGCCATCACTGCCTTCCTGGAATTCCTTGAAGAGTTCGTCGTGGTCGGCGGCTAAAGGCTTCGTGCGAACGCTGCGCTTGGGAACGTAGCCGCCCAGCGCTTCGCGCCGGGCCCTTAGGTACTGAATCTCGACGCTGTCCTCCGGCGGCCGGTAAAACGGAACTTCGATGCAATCCTCGTCGTTCAAAGGAATTCCGAAACGCGAGCGGAACTCGCGCAACTCGTCTTCGTTTAGTTTCTTCTGCTGGTGCGTGACGTTCTTCCCTTCGCCAGCTTCGCCCAAGCCGTACCCCTTGATGGTGCGCGCGAGTATGACTGTCGGTGAGCCTTTGTGTTCCACGGCCGCTTTGTATGCGGCATAGACTTTGCGCGGATCGTGCCCTCCGAGGCGCAGCCGTCGCAGACTCTCGTCGGACATGGGTTCGACAAGCTTCAGCAAACGCGGATCGCTTCCGAAGAAATGTTCGCGGACATACGAGCCGGAGGAGACCACCAGTTTCTGGTACTCGCCGTCAACGGTCCGGCCCATGCGCTTGATTAACAGGCCCTCGGTGTCGCGCTCGAATATGGGGTCCCACTCGCTTCCCCACAAAACTTTGATGACGTTCCAGCGGGCGCCGCGGAACGCGGATTCGAGTTCCTGAATAATCTGTCCATTGCCGCGCACGGGTCCGTCGAGGCGCTGTAAATTACAGTTGATGACAAAAATCAGATTGTCGAGATGCTCGCGCGAAGCCAAGGTGATTGCGCCGAGCGATTCCGGCTCATCGGTCTCACCGTCACCAAGGAACGCCCACACTTTGGCGTCCGTGACCGGCTTCAAGCCGCGATCCTCGAGATATCGATTGAAGCGCGCCTGATAAATAGCCATCAGTGGGCTCAAGCCCATGGAAACGGTCGGAAATTCCCAGAAATCAGGCATCAGCCATGGGTGCGGATACGAGGAAAGCCCACCGCCGGGTTTCAGTTCACGCCGAAAGTTTTCCAGTTTTTGCGCGCTGATGCGGCCTTGCCGCCGATGTTGTGCTCGACGCGGTTCGCGCGTACCACCATGGCCAAGGCGTTCCAGCGGATGAGGCTCTTGATGCGGCGCTCCAGTTCCTGGTCACCCGGGAAAAGTGGTTCGAGCCGTGGAGGAACGGTGTTGGCATACGGCGTGTTCGCAGTGAATGGGAGATCGATGCCGTTGACAGTGGCGTGCGCCCTCAGGCGTTCGAGGATTTCCGCTGCGACTTCCGGACCGCTGGATTCCAGAACGGAATCCAGCGACTCAAGCCATTCCTGAATTTCTACGTCTTCCATGCCATGCGGCTGGGTCGATATTTCGTTATCCATAACTTCGGTCGATTCCTCGTCTTTCGGTTTTCCGCAGGTTCCACGGCAAGCGCGGCCAATTCATATGCATGATTAGAAGAATAGAATACACCGGGGAGACAATCTCTGCACGACCGGGCGGAAACTTTCTTGCGCGGTGTTGAGAAATGACAGACGCTTCGCAAGCCTTTCTTGGCCCTCACAACGTTCGCCCCCCATCGACAACAAGAATCTGGCCGGTCATGAACTGCGATTGAACGAGGAATACTGCGGCATCGGCAATATCTGAGGGAGCGCCCGTCCGGCGAAGCGGTGCGAGCTTGATGAAATCAATCTCCCATTCGGGCGGATCGCCGGGCATCGTGATGGTTCCCGGAGCGATGGCATTCACGCGCACTTCTGGCGCCAGCGCCTTGGCCAAGACTTTTGTCAACATCACTACACCGGCTTTCGAGACGGAGTGGGCAATGTAGCCGGGCCACCCGAGCAGGCCGCCAGTATCCGCCAAATTGATAATCGTCCCGCGCGTTCGCCTCAGAAGCGGCGCCGCCGCTTGCGCGCAGAAAAAAGACGCCTTCAGATTCGAATCGAGCGAGGCGTCCCAGATTTCCTCCGTAGTGGAAACGATGCTCGAAGGAAGAAAATTGGCCGCGCAATTGACCAGGATGTCCAGGCGGCCGAATTGTTTTGCTGCTTCATCAAAGAGCCGCTTGATGTCCGCGACGCTACTTAGATCCGCGGCGATCGCGTGGCCTCGCCGCCCCAATTTCTCGATCTCAGCGACCGCCGACCGCGCTTCCATCGCTGAAGAACGGTAGTGGACGATGACGTCGGCGCCGTCTTCCGCTAGGCGCTGCGCCACCGCCCGCCCCAAGCGTTTCCCGGCTCCAGTCACTAGCGCCACGCGACCCTGCAACGACTTCCCCGACTTTTGGTTGTATCCCATCGTCTTAGAGCCTGAAACCGTAGCACATTTCCGTAGGACAGGCATTCCTGCCTGTCTCAACTCTTCATCAGCCAACTTTATACAGGACAGACAAACCCGTTCGTCCTACCCTACAATCACCACACTCAGGAGGAAGAATGAATCTCGATCTACTGGCCATCGCCGCGCACCCCGACGATGTGGAACTGACCTGCGGCGGCACGCTGCTGAAGATGGCGCAGCGCGGATACAAAACCGGAATCCTCGATCTGACAGCAGGCGAAATGGGAACACGGGGCACACCCGAGACCCGCGCCAAAGAAGCCGCTAGAGCAGCCACGCTGCTCGCGGTCAAGTGGCGTGGCACCCTTGGCGTACCCGATTCCGACGTGCAGCCAAGCCGGCAGAATAAGCTGCGGCTCGCCGCGGTTATCCGCGACCTCCGCCCCAAAACCGTCATTCTTCCCTATTGGGAGGCGCGTCATCCCGACCACTACCACGCCTCGACGCTGGGTTATGAGGGGTGCTTCCTCGCGGGACTAAAACAACTGCCGATCGAAGGGGAAGCCTACCGCCCCTTTAAGATTCTTTATTCCATCTCTTATGCGGACGTCCGCCCTACCTTTGTCGTGGACATCAGCGCCCAGTACCAGCAGCGCCGCAAAGCCATCCTGGCCTTTCGGTCGCAGTTCCGCCCGCCTAAGAGCGAAAAGAAGGGCAAAGTCCCGCTCGCCATCGACCGTCTGGAGGCCGAAATGAATCAACTAGCCCGTCACTATGGCCAAATGATTGGTGTGGACTACGGCGAGCCTTTCCAGCAGAGGGAACTGCTGAAGGTCGAAGACATTGTAAAAATGGAGGTTCGGTCGATCTGAAGCTTCAGGCTTCTAGTCATCCTGTGCTGGGGAGAACCCTGGAATGGTTTGCCCCACCCCGGCGCGCTCCACCCGGACGCGAATTTGCGCCTCGTCCTCGGCACCGGACTTGCGCAGGATGACCATGGTATTCAGCGCTTCGGAATACAGCCGCGTCACCAGGTAAATCTCCTTGGTGCCATTCTTCTTCCAAAGCTGGCCGATCTGGATCTTTTGGGCGATCATAATGGACTAACTTTGACTGTAGAGTGCGCCGCGAGGTGTGTCAACTACCCCTCATGGCAGGAGTACGCACTCGGTACGCCAAGGCTTGGATCTTGCCTCACGCGACGGCCTGCAACCGCGCGCAAAATCGCTTCTCCCCTGGAATTCGTGCGGAAGCTAGTTGGAATAGAAAACCTTCCTGCACCGTCTTACATCGTAGTCTTAGTAGCAACATAGGTGCCTGCCCAGGGATTGCGGGTGTATAATCCAAGGTAGGTGGAGGTATACCATATGGAAGCGATATTCCGGCACACCTTGAAGCTGGTCTTGGTTGGCGCTCTTGCAGCGGGTTCGGCCCTCGCGGCGCCGCAGAGTCAAGATCCCCCGCCACCCGCTCAGGATCCTGCCAAAACGCCACCACCGGCCCAGCAGCAGACCCAGCCGCAAACGGGGTCCCAGCCGGTCCAGCAGAAAGATACTGTAACTCCCAAGAATTCCAAGGAAGACGTCGACGCCATCGGCAACCGCAGCGTCGGTAAAGGTATGAATTTTTTCTCGCTGGAGCGGGAAATCTCCCTCGGTAAAGCGTTGGCTCAGGAAGTTGAGCGCTCTTCAAAGCTGATCGACGACCCGGTGGTTACCGAGTATGTGAACCGCGTGGGCCAAAACCTGGTCCGCAACTCCGATGCAAAAGTTCCTTTCACCATCAAGGTCATCGATTCGGATGAAGTAAACGCCTTCGCGCTACCTGGCGGGTTCTTCTACGTAAATAGCGGCTTGATCCTCCGCGCTCAGGAAGAATCGGAACTTGCCGGAGTTATGGCCCACGAAATAGCACACGTAGCCGCGCGCCATGGCACAAAAAACGCCACCAAGGGCGAACTAACGCAAATTGCAGCCATGGTTGGGAGTATTTTCATTCCCTACAGCTATGCCGGGTATGCCATGTACCAGGGCCTGAACCTCGCGATTCCCTTGACGTTCCTGAAGTTCAGCCGCGATGCCGAAAAGGAAGCCGACTTCCTTGGCTTGCAGTACATGTACAAAGCGGGTTACGATCCAAACTCTTACGTGACCTTCTTCGAGCGCATTCAGGCTGATGAAAAACGTCGGCCGGGCACCATCTACGGACAACGCGCCCGGCAAGCCCACGCTCCGCACCAAGACCGAGCAATCCAAAAAGCAGCCGAATGGCAACGACCCAAGTAGCAGCGATGACGATCGACCGACGCTAAAACGCCGTCCCGATGCTCAACCGTGATTCTGTAGGACCATGCCATCAGCTCTAGTCTAATTTAGACTAGTCTTCACCGGGCGGCCCCGACCGCCCGGTCTTTGTTTTGTCCATTAAATCCGCTGCGTCTAACCTGCGGTCGGAATTATGTCTTCAGGGTTTAGGGAAACGATGTCTTCAAACGCCGCTTGCAGCTTCTCCAGTCTTTCCGTAATCGCTTCCAGTTCGCGAGCGGCAAGGTCCGCATGACATACGAAGTGCATGGCATCAAACAGCGCGGTCCGCGCATTCCTAAGGAGGCGATCCGTGTGCTCTCTGGGCTTTGACCGCACAATCCGGCAAAACGTCATCGCGAGGTCCAGTTCCGTGAGCATGAATTGCAATCGGAGGGATCTTTCCCTAAAAGGACCACGTTCTGGACAATCGACCGTGGGCAACAATTCGCTTGCGCGAAGGATCGAACTGAATATTATTTGCTCTGCTTCGCTAGGATCTATTTCCAGGCCCGCGTTCAGTCGTGTGGCAAACGCATTTGCCTGCGTCCAAGTCGCAAACTCTCCAAATTCTTGGGCCACCATCGGCCCCGGGCGATCCTCTATCGACCGGCACACCACAGCCGTGTCGCCCCAATATTTTGCGGTGAATGCGAATCGGTCTCGCATGGTCACCCGTACTCTTACACTGATATAGCAAACTAGTCAACATAAACTATGTAAATATGCACAGATTGACTCATTGTGCGGATTAGGACCGGTCTTTAGCGATGCGGTGACCCCAAAAACGAAATACGCCTAAAGGCCCGGTTACGCGACGCTCATCGGCCCAGTTCCCGCCTTCTCAGGCGCAATATCAACAATGGTGATCACCGCCCCGTCGATCTTGTTTTCCATTGTGCGATACGGAAGGATCTTGAATTGATAATGAACGCCCATTCGGTCCGTGAGCTCTCTCTCCAGTGTGTGGAAACTCGCCATCACCTGCAGGACCAGCGCTTGGAGATCCGCAATTTCAATGGTGGGGTTGATGTTCGAGAGCGGGCGCCCAACGTCGGACGGTGTTCAATTCCTCATTCGCGGACTGCAGCTCTTCCTTGGCTGTTTCCATTTCCTCGTTCGTGCTTTGCAGTTCCTCGTTGCTCGAAAGAATCTCTTCGTTGGCGGATTGCAGCTCCTCATTTGTCGCTTCCTGCGTTTCGATCACGGATTGCAGATATTCTTTCGTCGCAGCCAGCTCCTGTTCCAGCTTGGCCGACCGCCTCAAGGCCAATGCTGTTTCTTCGCTAGGGCGTGCTCGGTGCGGTGCGGTTTCCCGCGGCAACTCCGGCTGCGTCTCTTGAAACACAATCATGAAATACAGCTCTTTCGTAGTTCCTAGGGTGACCGGAATGACATCGAAATTCACTAATCGCCCCGAATCCGTAGCGGCCGATCCTGCTCCATCGCCGTCTCCGAACTTGACTTGCAGGTTTCTCTTGCCGACGACGACGTTTTCCTTCTTGGCCCGGGTAATCGCGTTTCTCAGCTCCACGTCCAGCCCTTCGCGCGCCATCTTCAGCAGGCTCAAACTAGGCCGGCCTGGCGCGAGCTTGAGGTACCGGTTCACATTTCCCCGGGTGTGAATGATTTCCATGTCCTCGTTTACGAACACTGTTGCCGGAGTGTATTGCGTCAGAAGTCTCCGGTCGAATTCCTTTTGGGCTTCTCCATAGTTCCACATTGAGTCCGTCTGTTTTGTCCCTACCCGCATCGGGCCATATTCTTTGTGCTCTGCCTGGGAATGCAGGGAAAAACCGCCAACTTGACGCGCTGTTCCACTCTTGTTTGAAAAAATCTTGTGAGTGCGGTCTTCCACTGCGAACAGGCTTGCTGTTGCGCCAACACCTTCGGAACTTCCCAGCACCAGATAACCGCCGGGTCGCAGCGCGTAGTGAAGCAGCGAAATCACTTTGCCTTGCAGGACCGGCTCAAGATAGATGAGCACGTTCCGGCAACAAATCA
>WNFI01518356.1_pt1 | contig 26196 bp, 24 predicted proteins | sample 5400471 | NCBI WGS metagenome assembly WNFI01 (sample SAMN13153348, study PRJNA577476) | soil metagenome | isolation source: 100 cm saprolite on Douglas fir-dominated hillslope | place: USA:California | collected 2013-09-17 | reverse complement strand
CGCTGTGGGGAACATCCTCGGATTCGTCCTCGCCGGTGCTGGTGGTTTCTCGCTCGTTGATGTCGAGCAAGGGTGGGTGTTCGCCACGCTGGCGCTCGCCAGCGTGATCATGCTGTCGAGCGGCATCTTCGCCAGCTGGCTGCTGGTGCTACAGATCGGGGTGCCGTCAACCGAGAAATCCTAGGCGAGGCCCAGTTCCCCCAGGGCGATTCGGGCGCCAAAAAACCGGTGATTCTCCCGGTGACAGCCCAGCGGGGCCAACCCTAATCGCAGGGTGCGGAGGACTGTGACTCCCTGTGACCCTACCGGGCCCAAATCGCCATCGCGCGGGTCGTTAGCACCGACTTTTGAACTTGAATGTGGTCGGGGGCCCGGGATTTGAACCCGGGGGCCTCACGGTCCCGAAATCTAAGCGGTCTCCTCCACCGTGAACCGCCCTGGTTTTCCTGGAGACTCAGGTCGATTTCGAGGTTTTTGAGTTCATTTCGCGCCCCCAATGTGCGATTGCCAGCCAGTTTCAGCCACCGACACCGCCTGGATTACTACATGAACTACTACTACACAAACCGGACCGAGGGACAAGCCTGATCCGGCTGAAGGCACTACTACCGCGTGCACAAGATCGATCCACCGCGCGAGATGCCCCTGGGACGCCCGGTGCATCGTCGTGAAGGGCACAATCGCCATCGCGACGCTTGGGCTGAGCGCATATGGCTTTCCACTCACGCAGTTAGTGATTCGTTGGCTGGGAGTGCGCTGCGGGCGCTGCAGAGACTGACACTGCCCACGTGACTACTCCTGCGCACCAACACGACAGAACCGCAGGGCTTACATCAGTAGCCGGGTGCAGGAGTGGGCCGGAGAGAGCCCCGGCCCACTCTGGACGGTCAGACGCGCTTCGCGCCCGCCGCCTCTCGCAGTGTGGCCTGCTTCTTGATGTGCTTATGGACCGGTGACTTCTCGGCGGCCTGGCGTTTCGCCGCCTTCTCACCGAGGGCCACCAGAGTCTGCGTGTCTTTCATGAGCTGCGCCCAGGCCGCTTTCGCGTCCTTTCCAAACGGTCCTTGGGGATCGACCGGGATCGGACCGTGCGGACCGAGCACCCACAGCGGGCCATCGGCGAGGCTGCCGATCAGGTTGTTGTACATGGCCTCGTCAAACGGGAAGTGGAGTCGCCATGGCCTGATGCGGACATCTACCGGTTCCGACGCGATTCCGTTGGCGATCACGACCAGGTCAGCCTTTCCGTGAGGCACATTGAATGGAACCTTGAAATGCGTGCTGACGATTGCGTTGCCGGTCGCGATGCCCATCGTGGAGTGGTCGAACGTTCGGCAGTAGTATTCTTTGCCGTCGACGTCGCTGCGGATCTTCACGATTGGGTAGTTGGACGCCATCGTGGCGTCGTCACCGTACGAGCAGGCCTGGGAGAGACCATTCAGGCGTCTTCCCATGAGCTGGTAGGTCTGCTTGTTGCGGAGGTGTGATGGCACTGAGGTGATCAGTGGGCGCCAGTCTTCCTCGGGATCACCGTCGGGCGTGTAGACCTCGATGTCGCCGCTCGAGGCGGACGCTAGGACCTGCCCTGTGGGCAGAAGCAGCATGCGCATGTTGTACGGGTTGCCACCTGCATTCGTCGGCGTTGGCACCTGGGTCAAGCTCTTGGCGATGGGGTCGTACTCATAAAACGTCGCGCCGAGATTGAATCCGTCAACCCCCGGGCCGACGGTGACGAGCACGCGACCGTTCGGGAGCAGGACGCCGGGCGTGTCTTTCGCTTCGCGCGGCTGGCCTGTCCCGTCAGCCGGGAAGGTTGGCCCCTGCGTCCACGTTCCAGGTTGGCTGGGATTTGCCGGAGGCGTGTAGATGTCCGTTGTGCCAGTCGCGCCGACGCAGAAAGCCGTTCCGTCGGGAAGCACCAGGGCCGGACCGATCTCGATGCTCGAAGCCTGGACGAGGTCTGCCGGCACTGTCCCCGCGCTGACCCAGGTGTTGCTGCTCGGCACGTACTTCTCGGCCTGAGGGTGGTTGTTGCATTCGGCCACGAGAACAGTGCCGTCGGGGAGCAATGTCCACGTCTCTTCGGAACTCGTGTCGGCCTTGTTCGGGCCCGCGCTAAACGTGTCAGTTGCGGGATCGAAGATTGATGTTTCCGTGGTGAATATGCTGCCGAGTAGGACCCGCCCGTCGGCCAGCATGCAGCACGGGGCGTCACCGATGTTGTTCCAACCCGGCGGGGCATTGATCGTCTTCCAAGTGTTCCAGACGGGGTCGTAGATCTCGACATCCTTTGTGTCGCCGCCCGATGTGGAGTACTCGCCTCCTGCGACAAAAACGCGTCCGTCCGCGAGTACGGCCGACGCGTAATAGAGCCGCGTGGTCAGCATGTCGGCCAGCCTGACCCAGGTGCCGTTGACGTAACTTCCGTCGCTGTCGGGGACCAGCTTCCAGTTCTGGGTCGACTGGTATCCATTGACGAAGACCGAGCCGTCGGTCAAGAGCAGCATGGTGCACGCCTGAAACGGCGGCTGGTTGGTGAGAGGTTGCCAGGTGCCTGCCATCGGAGATCCTCCTGTGCCGGACTACTCCCGAGCGATTAGGTTGGATCTGGAGGCGGACGCTGCGGGGACGAGCCTAGACGCAGCCAGGACGCCTGATCACTGTAGCTCGGTTGGATCAGCGTATAGCTGTCAAGCGCTGATGTCAATCAATTTGAATTGACGCTGTGGAAGCAAAGCGACTCCGTCACCCCTGAAGCGAAAAGCGATTCTGTCACCCCATGGATGGCAGGATCGTCTTGAACAGAGCTGAGCAACGTCGCGTGACCGTCCTCAACCACCTCGAGTGGTGCCCAAACCGCTGAGTCGCGACATCTGGCCCGCCTGTCGCATAGCAGCGACGCTGCCGAAGCTGTGGCTGTCTGATCAGAGGTGGTCCTGCGGTCTCTTCCAAAGCGAAGTGTCGATCCGCTCCGACGCCGCCGCCTCTACTGTGCGAGGAACCTCGCTTGCGTACTGGGGCAGTACCTCGGCACCCACCCACTCCAGCATGCTGAGCTGGTCGTCGCGAGGTTGGTCGAAGATGAATTGGTTGACGCCCGCCTCGATGTACGGGTTAATCACGTCAAAGAAGGCCTGCTTTGAGGCCCACGGATCTGTGTCTGAGGTAGTCGCCCAGTAATAAAGGGAGCGATCCAGCGTGTCTGGGTCGCGTCCAATCTCGCGGCAATAGTCGTCGAGCATCTGATTGCGTTCGCGCATCTCCTTCGGCGTCCCGAACGCATTCCACGTATCCGCGTACTTGGCGACGATCTTGAGCATTCGCGGACCGAATCCGAACCGAACTAGCGGTCCGCGTGCTCGATGCCCGACAGGGCCGGGGCGGCATCCGGCGAGGTTGCCGCACCGCTCGCGGCTCTGACACTCGGCTCGGTCGATTGCCTCACATCCGGACCGCTCCGACGGCAAGCGCGACCATCAACTCGACAGCATCACTGCGCGCGAGCTTCTGCTCCCGCTCCAGAGAGCGCCAGGTGTAAAACGAGAGCGCGTGTCCGATCGCTGAGCGCAGGCGTTCCCTTGCCCTACCCCTGACCCGCCATCCTGACGCAAGGACGTCGACCGCCGGCGCCTCGAACGGCGGGCGATCTGGCAACGAGTGGCGCGCGCGCACAGCTTCCACGTCGCGGAGGATGCTGGCCTGGCGGCGCTCGTTCTCGGCGAACCAGGCGTACTGTTCGGACAGGCCACGCCGCAGGCGATCGCCCGAATCGTGAATTCCGGTCCAAGAACGGGGGTCAGGCAGCGGGTGAAGGCTCATGTAGTGCGCCGTGCAGGCCGCGAACAAGCTCTTCTCGTCGGGAAAATGTCGGTAGACGGTCAGCCGCTCCACCCCGGCCCGCTCGGCGATGGCGCTCACAGTCGTGTCACGAGGCCCGACTGTCATATGGAGCTCAAGAGCAGCTTCGACAATCCGGCGGCGCGTCTCGGCCTGACGCTCGGCGCGTTTCCCCAGCCGGTAGGGCCGCCTGCCTTGGCTTTTCGGCGACCGGGGTGACGTTTTCAGTGAACAGCCTCGCTCAATGACTATTGACACGCCTAACCATCCGAACTAGAGTGGCAAAAGACAGTCTACATAACTGTTTACTGAATTGCGGAGGCGCTCCAATGGCGGAAGCTGTTAACGAGTTGATCCTTCCCGGGCAGGGCGATCAGGTCACACTGTCTGGTGGCGTGGGCGTCGTTTTTAAGGTCCCAGGGTCGCTTACGTCCGGTCGTCTGGCGATCGTCGAGCATCCCGTGCCTGTCGACGCACTGGTCGTCCCGCACACACACACGAAGGAGGACGAGCTGTCGTACGTGCTCGAGGGCGAGATCGGCGTGATGATCGGAGACCGGGAGTTCATCGCGCCGACGGGTTCGTATGTCTTCAAGCCACGCGGGATCGTCCACGCCTTTTGGAATAACGGGACGACGCCAGCGCGGCTTATCGAGCTCATATTTCCCAGTGGGCTCGAAGACGGATTCCGCGAGATGGCGGGGTTGACGATTGACATGGCAATGGCCGGTCAGGACGTGAAAAGGCGTAGCGAAGTCTCAGCGCGTTATGGCACGACGCCAAACTTCGATTTGCTCCAGGACTTCGCGCAGCGCCACGGGATCCCGCTGCCGCATGGGTGGCATGTCGCTGACAAGGTGTCCAGCGACGTCGCGTCCAGGCGCGCAGGCCCATTGCGTTAGCGGATCCCTGCGTGAAGCGGGTCTTGAACGGGACTCTCCTCGAGGGGATGACAATCAAGAGTGGACTGCTGGCCGGAGTTGAGCTGAAGCAGCTCGACCACTGCCTTTCTCATTGGCGAGTTCAAATGAGAGATGTTTGGTCGGGGGCCCGGGATTTGAACCCGGGGCCTCACGGTCCCGAAATCTACGCCGTTTGGTCCGCAGAGCGCTTCTGGGGTGGTTTTCAACCAGATTGGAGCAATCGCGCGCCTCAGTTAGCCTGTTCGGAGCGGCCGCCAGGCGCTCGAATTACTACACGAACTACTGCATGCGAGCGGCGTGTTGCTACACGGTCTGGCGGTCGACCGAGGCGGCGTCGAAGGCCCGGGCCCAGCGTGATGCCTGCTTCAGCACGGTGTGGTGGTCCTCGGCCATTCGCGCCCGACGGGGCAGCGGATAGACGATCGGGTAGACACCATTGTCAAATAGCCACTGGATCCGCTCCGCATTCGCTTTGGCCGTTCCTACGAGCGAGAACTTGTCGAGCAGCTCATCCGAGACGAGCTCCGTGGCTCGATCAAAGTCGCGCTCTTCCCACGCGACCTTGACCTTCCGAGCGTCTGCGCCCAGGCCGCAGATGTCGGCGATGTGGAGGTAATGCTCCGAAGCGCAGTAAAACGCGATGCCGCGCCTCGCCGCAAAGAGAGCGGCCTCGTCGTTGGGGTCGACGCACGTCATCACCAGCGTCGCGATCTGGACATCGCTCGGATCTCGGCCGGCTGACTCGGCGCCCAGCTTGATCAGGCCGCGATACTCGGCAAGCGATTCGTCGGTGAGCCAGTTGGCGATCACTCCGTCGGCGACCTCGGCCGCGGTGCGGACCATCTTCGGTCCAAGACCCGCCAGCCAGATCGGCGGTGCGTCGTCCCCAATGGGCCCTTCGCGAAGGTGGAAGTCATTCGGCTTGAACCACTGCCCGTCGTACGAAAACTTCTTCTGGGTCAGCAGCCCGCGCACGATCGCTACCGTCTCTTTCGCGCGCGCCAGCGGCTTTTCCACCACGATGCCGTGGCCGCGCTGCATGAATCCGATCCCGCCGGCGCCCAGGCCGAAAGGACCGAAGCGGCCGTTGGACAGATCGTGGATGCTGCGCGCGCTCATCGCCAGCAGCGTCGGCGTGCGCGAGTAGAAGTTGACTATCGCCGTGCCCAGGCTGATGGTCTTCGTCTCCCGCGCGAGAACGGCGAGAACGGCAAACGCGTCCTTGCCCGATTCCTCGGTGGTGCAGAAAGCCGAGTATCCGAGCCTCTCGGCCTCCTGCACCCAGGCGATCAGCTCGTCCCAGGAGAGGTCGCCGGTGTGGCAGGTGAAGCCGAGCCTCCGCCCCGTCCAGCGCGCATCCAAAGTAGTTAAGTAGTGTACTATATTTGGCGATGGCGCGGCGCAACCTTCATGCTCCCGTCCGGGCTTCATCCGCCCTCCAGCGTGAGTTTCCGCAGATGGATCGCCGCTCGACCGAGGTACTGATCAACCTCATCCGCACGGACAGCCTCGTCACCACCGCGCTCGGCCGCCGCTTCCGCCGCCATGGGCTCTCGCTGTCCGGTTTCAACGCGCTCGTGATCCTGCGCCAGGCGCCGGATGGCGTGAACCCGCACGAGATCTCGGATCGTCTCCTCGTGACGCGTGCGGCCGTGACCGCCATCCTCGACGCTCTCGAGACGAGGGGCCTCGTACGCCGCGATCGAAGCGGTGCGGACGGACGTATGTCGCTGATCGCGATCACCGCGGCGGGCAAAGAGCTCCTCGATGGGCTGCTGCCCGAGCACTTTGCAGCCGAGCGCGCCATGGCGTCGGTCCTGGGCGCGAACGAGAAGGAGCTGTTGATCTCGCTGCTCGGCCGGCTGCAGCTGCACCTGGCGGCACACGGCGACGACATCACCCTGGCAAAGTGAGCAAGCTGGCCGGCGTCACGCCGTTCCCGCCGGACTTCGCCGCTCGCTACCGCGCACGCGGCTACTGGGAGGACGTACCGCTCGGACGCTTCTACGACGGCGTGTTCACTTCGCACGGCGACCGCGTGGCGCTGTTGAGCGGCGGCGAGCGTGTCACATACTCCCAGTTGAAGTGGAGGGTCGACCGCCTGGCCCTGCACCTGCTCCAGATCGGCGTTAAGCCGCTCGACCGGTGGGTCGTGCAGCTGCCGAACATCCCGGAATTCGTCTACCTCTATTTCGCGCTGGAGCGACTCGGCGCCGTCCCGATCATGGCCCTCGCCGGACACCGTTGGAACGAGATCAACGCCTTCTTCGAGCTCACTAGGGCGAACGGCTACGCGGTCAGCGAGAAGCTCGGAGATTTCGATGCGCGCTACCTGATCACCCCGATTCACGAGGCACATCGCGGAGTAGAGACCGTCCTCGTGGCCGGTCGCGCCGAGGGCGACTCGATTTCGATCCAGGATCTGCTCTCGCGAGCGCCGCGTCTGCCCGCGAACCGCCTCGAGGAGGTCGCGGTCGACCCCGACGAGCCGTGCATCCTGCAGCTTTCGGGCGGCACGACCGGGGTGCCCAAGCTGATCCCGCGCACCCACAACGATTACGTCTACAACACCAAGGCGGCGGTCGCCGTCAACGACATCCATGCCGACGATTGCCTGCTGGTGGCGCTGCCGATCGCGCACAACTTTCCGCTGGCGTGTCCCGGCATCAGCGGCTTTTTCTGGAAAGGCGCTCGCGTTGTGCTCACCGAGTCGCCGCGGGCCGACGACGTGTTTCCTCTCATCGAGCGGGAGCTGATCACACACATCGAGCTCGTGCCCGCCCTGCTGATCCGCTACATCAACGCGCCGTCAGTCGCCAACCACGATCTGTCCTCGGTTCGTGTCATCAACACCGGCGGTCAGAAACTGCAGCCGGAGGTCAAGCGCCGCGCCGAATCGGTATTTCCGAACGCTCGGGTGCAGGAAGTCTTCGGCATGGCCGAGGGGCTGCTGATGTTCGTGCGCCTCGACGACCCGGATGAGGTGCGGTTCGAGACGGTCGGCCGGCCGGTTTGCGAAGACGACGAGATCATGATCGTCGACGATGAGCGCCAGCCGGTTCCAGACGGCGAGGTCGGCGAGCTGCTCGTCCGCGGGCCCTACACGCTGAGGGGCTACTACAACGTGCCCGAGTACAACGCGCGCACGTTCACGCCCGACGGGTTCTATTGCTCGGGCGACCTCATGCGCCGGCATTCATCCGGCAACTACATCGTCGAAGGGCGCAAGAAGGACCTCATCAACCGCGGCGGAGAGAAGATCAGCGCGGAAGAGATCGAGAACCTCATCCTCTCGCATCCCGCGGTGTTGAACGTGGCTTGCGTCCCGATGCCCGACCCGGTGCTCGGCGAGCGCATGTGCGCGTTCGTCATCCCCAAACCAGGGCGCACGTTGACGCTGACCGAGCTGTCGGCGTTCCTGACCGAGCGAGGACTTGCGAAGTTCAAGCTGCCCGAAAGGCTGGAGCTGACCGACGACCTGCCGCTCTCGAAGTTCGGCAAGGTCGCCAAAAACGTGCTGACCAAGCAGGTCGCGGAGAAGATCCAGGCGCCGATCTAGTCGATCTTCAGCACAACCCGCCCGAAATTCTTCTCGGCCTCGACGTAGCGGTGAGCGGCACTAACCTCATCGAGCGGGAACGACCTGTCGACGAGCGTTTCGAGTCCGTTCGCGGCGAGCTTCCAGAAACCGTCGAGCGCGGCCTGCGTATGAGTGCGGATGCCGATCACAGATTGGCTTTTCAGGTAGAGCGAACGCAGGTCTAGCGGCACAGGCTCCGCGACCTGCGCGCCCGAGGAGACGATCACGCCCAGCCGGCCCAGCGCGGCGCTGACCTTGGGAAACATCGTCGCGGACGAGGTGTTGTCGATCGCAAAGGCGACGCCCTGCCCCCCGGTGAGCTCGCCGACCTGGCCGGCGAACGCGTCGTCGTCGGTGTCAAGCACCGCGTCGAAGCCGCGCTTGCTCAGCATCTCGCGTTTCCAGTCCTTGCGCGACGTCGCGATGACGCGCGCACCCAGTGCCTTCGCGACGAGCGACGTCACCAGACCCAAACCCGACGCCGCCGCGGTGACGAGCACCCAGTCGCCAGGCTTCAGGCCGGCGACTGAGAACTGCGTGAACGCGACGGGCCCACTCAACGCGAGGGCAGCCGCTTGCTCGTAACTGAGCGTGGATGGAATCCGGCGCACTACTTTCGCCGGCACCGAGACCAGCTCCGCGTACGAACCCTGGCGGTGGACGCCGATCAGCTGAGCGCTCGGGCAACCGTAATCCCAGCCGGCCGCGCACGCGGGGCAGCGCCCGCATGTGACGAACGGCGAGACCGCGACGTGATCGCCAGGCCCAAGACCACTGACTCCCTCCCCCGCCTCGACCACGTCACCCGCGAAATCCGAGCCGAGGATGTGCGGAAACGTCAGGCGCGCGAATGGGTTGCGACCCGCACGCGTACCGATGTCGAGCATCCCGCCCACACGTACGGCGCGCACCTTGACCAGCACCTCGCCCGCCGCGGCTCGAGGCTCGGCTGCGTTCTCGATCTTCAATACATCCGCCGAACCGAATTCGTGGATTACCGCCGCTTTCATGTCGCTTCGGCCACCACCGGGTTGGAGAGCCGGCCGAAATCACCGACCTCCATCTCGACAAGGTCGCCCGGTCTCAAGAACTCACCGCGCGGAAGACCGACACCGTCGGGTGTGCCGGTCGCGATCACATCGCCCGGTTCCAATGTGACCAAGTCGCTCGCGGCGGCGATCAGCGCGGCCACCCCGACGACCATGTCGGACGTGTTCGCTTCCTGCTTGAGCCGGCCGTTGACCCAGAGGCGGAGCTCGAGGTCCTGCGGATTCTCGACAAGGAACGCGGGCCGGATTCCCGGGCCGAGCGGAGTCGACTGGTCCGCGCCTTTGGACGCCAGCCAGTCCCACTGAAACGGTTCGCCGATCGGGTATTGGACCCGATGCGGCCCGCGCAGTGAGATGTCATTGATGGCCGAGTAGCCGGCCACGTATTCGAGCGCGTGGGCCTCGTTCACATGCCTGGCCCGCCGGCCAAATAAGGACGAGCCCCGTCAGGGCGGTCCACCTTCATCTCGCGCATGTGCCGGTGGTAGTTGGCCCCCGAGCAGAGCACCTTCCGCGGATAGCGAAGAGGCAACTCGAGGTGCGCGTCCTCGACCTGCGACGCTGAGGCCGGATCGAATGTACGAAGTCCCGCCTCGACCTCCGCCCAACGCTCGATGAGCTCGAGGACTCCGCACGCTGCGACGGGCAGCTCGACGACGTGCTCGCCGTAAAGCGCGCCGGCGCGCTCCTCACCGTCGCGCGTGCGATATGACACGAGGCTCCACGCTTTCACTTCTTCGCGGCGACTCTCGTGGCCGGTAGCTTGGCGCCGGCGTCGAAGAACTCGTGGCCCGGAATTCCCGGACCCCATAGGTTAGCAAACCGGTAATCGGACATTTCCCACTTTCCGGGACGGTAGTTCGCATCGTCGTAGATCTTGATCAGGTCCGCGTAATACTCGACCACGCAACCGGCGGGGTCGAGGTGGTACGTGAAGAGGTTGCCGCCTGCGCCGTGGCGTCCAGGACCCCAAAGGAAGCGGCCACCGTTCTTCTCGAGCACATCACCGAGCAAACCGAGCTGGCCGAGATTCTCGACCTCCCACGCGTAGTGGTGCAGCCCTTCGCCGCCCTTCGTGATACCGACTCCGTGATGGTCGGCGTTGCAGCGCAGAAAGAGCAACGTGCCGTCGCCGACGTCGTCGGAGAGCCGGAAGCCGAGCACCTGCTCGAGGAAACGCTGCGTCTCGCGCGGCTTCTCGGACTTGAGCATCGGGTGGCCGAACCTGCGCGGCTGGACTCCGCGGCCTGTGTGTCGAGGCTGGTCCTGGGCCAGGCCGGTGAACACCTCGAACAAGTGGCCGTCCGGACCTTCGAAGCGGATCGACTGCTTGACCGACGGCTCGCGGTTATGGTCGATCAGGGGCACGCCCTCCTTGGCCAGACGATCCTGCAGCTCGTGCAGGGCATTCTCGTCCCGCGCCTCGAGCGAGATGTGGTCGAGCGCCCCTTCACCGGCCTCGATGTAGATCAGAGAGTGGTGCGCGCCGCCGTGCGTCAGGTAGGACGTCTTGCCCTCGCGCGCCACCTCGCGCAGCCCCATCACGGTCGTCGCCCAGGCCACCGACTTCTCCAGGTTCGGAACCTGCAACGCAACGTGTCCAATCGCTGTGATCATCACGCTCTCCTTGCCAGCTCTAGATTGAGGATGCGCTCGGCGTTCGAGTGAAAGACCTTGTCCATGACCTCGTCGCTGTAGCCAAGTTTCGCCCACCCTTCGAAGAGTCTCTTGTGCGTCAGGCTCGGGTAGTCGCTGCCGAACATCATCTTGTCCTGGAGCCGCCGTGGGATGTCGTGCTTCAGCGCCTCAGGGAAATACTCGGGACCCCAGCCGGACGTCTCCCAGAACACGTTGCCTTTGTGCAGGCAGATCATCAGCACGTCCTCGGTCCACGGCCATCCAGGGTGCGCCGCGATGATCTTGAGCTGAGGAAAGTCGGCGGCAAGGTCATCGAGCGCCGGCAATGGTCGCGACATATTCAGGTGGCGCCCCAGACCACCGGGCGCGCCCGCGCCCATACCAGTCGTGCCGACGTCGATGAGCACCGGCACACCCAGCTCTGTGATCTTCTCGAAGAGTGGGCGCAGCTTTGGATCGTCGACCGAGAAGTTTCCGCAGACGGGATGAAAGTGAAAGCCGATGAGACCGAGGTCGTTGATGGCGTGCTCCGCTTCCTTGATCGCCGACGAGCCCTTCCACGGATCCACGGACGCCCAGGCGTTCAGCACGACGTCGGGATAACGATCGCGTAGGCCTGCCACGTAGTCGTTCGTGCACGGCGGGCACCCCGTGACGGTCTCGGTGTCGAAGGCCACCATCAGGACCTCGACCTCGGCCCGGCGCAGCTCGTCGATGACCTGTGTTTCGCTCAACGGAGCCCACGGTCGGTGCCAGTAGGTGCGCAGCGCCTCGACGTATGGAGTGATCGCGTTGAACCACTCCACCGTGTTCGGATGGCAGTGGACGTCGATGCGGCGCATGGTGGTTAACTGCATACACTGTCTGCTGCGATGGCGCGAATCCAACGTAGGCGGCGGTCGAGCGTCTCGCTGGATGCCATCAAACCGTACCGCCTCAACGGAAGCACGAACGCCGGCTCTCTCCACGAGCACCTGCGTCGGCTGATCCTCGACGGCGCCATCCCGAACGGCGCCAGCATCTCGCAGGTCGAGCTCGCGGAACGCCTAGGCGTGAGCCGCACGCCTCTGCGCGAGGCGATGCGAATGCTGCAGGCAGAGGGCATCGTCCACGCCGAGCACAACCGGCGCGCGCACGTGACCGCGCTCGATGTCGGAGACATCGACACCGTGTATGGATGCCGGGTCTTGCTCGAGGCGACCGGCGTGCTCGTGACGGTGCCACTTCTGGATAGCTCGAAGATCACCGAGCTCACGGAAGCAGTGGCCACTATGCGCAAGCACGCTGCGGACCCGAACGCCGAGATCTGGGCGCGTGCGCATCGCCGGTTCCACCGGGCCCTGATTCCGGAAGCCGGACGCGAGTTCGCGCGCACCCTCTCGACGTACTTCGACCGCGCCGAGCGCTTCCGGCGCGTGTTCCAGACCGAGGAGATCCAGGGCGGGGTACGGCTGCTCGAGGAGCACGAGGCGATTCTTCGCTCATGCAAGACAAAGAACGCGAACAAAGCCGCCGCGCTGGTGGCGCGGCACTCAGCGCGAGCCGCGCTGACCCTGATGGCGCAGATCGCCCCGGAGCGCGAGCCCACGCTGGTGCGCACCGCCTTGCAGCTCTTCTCAGCTCTCGACTCGGCCTGACTTCTTATCCGCTGGTGACTTTCAGATGCCGCCAGCTGCCCTTTGCCCCCTGGCCGTGTACCGAGGTGCTGCCGTGCGGGCCGGTTGGCTTCAGCGTGCACACGATTAGCCCAAGAGTCACCGACTGGACTTCGACAGGGATGCCCTCGGTCCGGTAGAAGGCCTGGCCGTCGACCTTCCACTCGGCCGAGCGCGCCTTGGGATTGAGCGCGATCTCGTAAGACCTGAACTTGCCGGGTTCGTTGATTGCCACGAACGGCGACTGCACCAGGTAGCTGAACGAGCCGCCCTCGGGCGTGACGCCGGGGATCGGGAGCCGCTCGTAGAGGGCGCCCACCCGCGTCGCGCTGAGCATCCAGTCGAAGATCATCCCGGTCGAGAAATCGCCGACGACGAGGCCGATCCATCCGTCCGTGATGTCGTCAGGGTTGCCGTTGTAGGTCTCGCACCCCATCTCTGCCGAGATGCGCGCGCCGGTCGCTGGGACCGAGATGGGCTGCGGCGTGACAAGCAGATGCTTGGGATCGTCCAGCATGTGCACATGGTCGTGCTTCAGGCGAAACGGGTTGACCGTGATGTGCATGGTCCCGCCGTGCGCCTCAACCTTGGCCTGCGGGTCGCCATAGGACCACATGCTTCCGTCGGGTGTCGGCAGCTGCAGCGGCACCCATTTGCTGGGATCGACCGCCCCGGCCGTGAAAGTGTCGTACTCAAGAACTGTCATCGCTTCGCGCCCTCCTTGTTGGCGTCCCACTGCGGTAGCTGAATGATCTCCAGGCCATGCTCTGCCGCCAGACGCTTGTATTTCTCCGTGTCGAGGACCTGACCCGGCGGCGGGAGCTCGATCCGCGGGGCCGGCTGCCCCATCTTCTTGTGAAAGACCTCGAGACCGGCCGGGATCGCGATCTGGAGCAGATGGCATTCGGTCTCGAAGCGCAGCCGGTGCGGAACGTCGCGCGGCAGCCACAGGAACGCTCCCGGCTCGGCGGTCACGGTCTCCTCGCCGCACGTGCATGAGATCCGCCCCTCGAGCAGATACCAACCCTCGTCCTCTTTATGGTGGACGTGGAGCGGCGTCTGCCCGGCGGGCGTCTTGAAGTCGAGGAGGCCGAGCGCGCCGCCGGTCTTGTCGCCGCTCGCCTTGATCGTCATCAGGATCTGCAGGTACCAAAGCGGATCGCCGCCTTCCGAATCCAGGGCGAAGAACTCGTTTGACATGCACCTCCTCCTTATTGCCTGGCCGCGGCCGACAACTTCGAGCCACCGAAGGCCGAGGCGAAGTCCGTCGCAAACTGCGCGAACGAGCGGGCTTCGTGCCCGGTGACGTCTTTGAAGTCGTTCGTCACGAAATCGCCCCACCCGTCGGAGTACGCCCGGCCGTAGTCCACCACATTCCCGACGAACCACCGCGAGAGGCCGAAGCCGAGCATCGCCTGTTGCGCGGCGTCCTGCGGCAGGGCGACGTAGTTGACGTGCTTGCCCATAACGCGGCTCAGCGTCTCGGCCGCTGATGACATGTCGATCGACTCGGGACCGGTCGGGGTGTAGATCTTGCCTGCGTGCCGGTCCGGGTGCTCGATGACTTTGGCCGCGAACACGCCAACGTCGCGGCCGTCGATCGTCCCAACGCGGCCCTGGCCGAGGTTCATGTAAAGCATGCCGTCCGAGGCCACCGAGTTGGCCGAGCTGAGGAGGTTCTGCATGTAGTAATGCGGACGGAGGATCGTCCAGGGGATGCCCGAGGCCTTCAGCTCTGCTTCAACCAGGGCATGCAGACGGCCGTTCCTGTTCGGAGCGTCATGGCCTGCCTTGATGGCCGAGTTCCGCACGATGTGTTTGACCTTGGCTTGTTTGGCGGCCACGATGGCGTTGGAGCCCATCGAAGGCTCTAAGGCCGAAGCGGGCGTCAGCAGCCAGAGAATATCGACGCCGTCGAACGCTGCCGCAAGAGTGTCCGGCTCCTCAAGGTCGCCGGCTTCGACCTCGACGCCGTCCTTCCGGAGAGCCTGGCCCTTGGCTGGGTCGTGTACCAAGGCCCGGACCCTCAGGCCGGGCTTTCCCTTGAGCTCGCCCAGCACCGATGTCGAAACCATGCCGGTCGCGCCTGTCACCAAGACGGTAGAGACCTTGTCAGCCATGTCCGTCATCCCCCTTGGATAGTTAACTTATGTACTATCGTCAGTCTAACTGTATGCAGATAAAAGTCAACCTCACCGGCTCCGCGCAACAGCCGGTGCGATGCTCGCGTTGTTCGAGCGAAAGAAATTGTCAGGGTCGTACTGCGCTTTGACCCGGCCAAGGCGGTCATAGCGCTCCTGGCCGCCGTAGGCATCGATCAGGCGGTCCGCTTCGTCGAAGTTCAGCATGTTGGCGTAGATACCTCGCCCGAGCCAGGGCTTCAACGCGTCATGCGCCGCGCGGATCTGGGCGACGTTGCTCGCATCCAGCTCGGCGTCATCCCAGTGCAGCGCGAAGTTGAGCCACCAATTGTGGTGGCGGTTCGGAAACGCAGTGGCGTCAGGGCTTACCCGCGCCATCGCGCCGCCGAGACCAATGATCTCGATCTCGCCCGACATCTTCATCTCGCCCCACCTGTTGACGAGGATCTCGAGCGCTTCTTCGGGCAGCTCGTTGATATGGGCTTCCTTCGTGTAGTAGCGGTTGCCGTTGGGGAACTCGGGGTCGAGCAGCTTCTGGACCCGAGCGCCAAACGGCATCAGGGTCATCGCCTTGGCAGCGGGCTTGCCGACGCCGATGAGTCGCTCAACGAGCTGGATGCCGTCATCTGATGACGCGTCATCCAGGTACATGACGATCATGAGGAGCAGACGCTTGCCTTTCAGCTCGGCCGGCACGAAGGGGAGCCCAGGCATCGACTGCTTCAGTGCGGCGTGCCAACCGACGTGGTCGGGCAGCTCCGGGTAGATGCGTGCATATTCCGCGAGCGCTGTGACAGCGTCCTCGGGGTGGTGGAGCGCGACGCCGATTCGCATCTGCGGCCCGAATCGGTGTGCCTGGAACTCGAATTCGGTGACGGCGCCGAAATTGCCGCCTCCGCCGTGAAGCGCCCAGAACAGATCCGGGTGCTCAGTTTCGCTCGCCCTGACAATCTCGCCGGCGGCCGTCACGAGCTCGAGGGCGCGAAAGTTGTCGCACGTCAACCCGTGCTTGCGGGAGAACCAGCCGATGCCGCCTCCGAGCGCAAGGCCCCCCACGCCGGTCTCGGAAACGATGCCAGCGGGAACGATGAGGCCGTGCTCGGCCGTGGCTGCGTCGACGTCGCCCAGCAGGCATCCGCCTTGGACTCTGGCGACGCGGTCGTCCGGATTCACGTCGACGCGACGCATCCGGGTGAGATCGATCGTGAGGCCGCCGTCGGCTAGGGCCTTGCCCGTGACGCCGTGCCCGCCGCATCGCACCGAAACCTGGAGGCCGTGACTGCGCGCCAGCTTTACCGACGCGACCACGTCATCGGTGGTCGCGCAGCGGGCGATGACCATCGGTTTCTTGTCGATCATCGCGTTCCATATCGTCCGGGCCTCGTCGTAGCCAGGTTGCCCAGAGGTCACGACGTCGCCGGTGAAGGACCTGCCGAGCTCTTTCGCGAGGGCTGACGCTGACCTCTGGTCGAGAACTGTTTCCGACACTGCCGTCACCTCGAAAGTGATTAACTAGTGAACTACTTTAAGGAGTTTAACTGTATGCAGATAAAAGTCAAGCCCGGTTAGAAAATTTGATAAGGGGTTCAACTCCACGGAGCTCATTCAGCACCACGTGGAGGTGCCGCGGGCTCCTGCACTCCGCCGGCCGGATGTGCCTAAATTCAGAAATGGTCGGGGGCCCGGGATTTGAACCCGGGGCCTCACGGTCCCGAAATCTAGGCCGTCTCGTCCACCGAGAGGGATCTGGAGTGTTTTGAGGTCATTTCGAGGCGGCCCTCGGGATTTGAGGCGTGTTTCAGCCACCAGGATCGACTGGATTACTACATGAACTACTACATGGAAGCCGGATGCCGCGTCTACGTTGTTGATCGGGCGGAGCCGAGAGTTCTGAGGCTCGACGCCGAGGCGCTTCGATAACTACGTATAGCACCAACCCGGCGAATCCTTGCTCAGTTCACGGACACCTACTTAGCGAAAACCGCGCCGAGCTCGGCAATTTCAGTCCATTCGCCTTGCCTTGGATGCAATGAGAAGAAGAGGGGAGCTTTGCCCTTTTTCCACGCGGCTAGCAGCACTCCATAAGCGCCATGCTGACGGGCCACGATGCGGAGGCGCCTACCATCTTCAATTGTCGGTTTGGCGGCATAACCGCTTTTTGACGTTGAGGGCTCATCGAAATTCGGACTTAGTGTTGCCCCGCGCCTAGATTTGTCCCTCTCCCTTTGTTCATGCCGGCGCGGTCTTGCGTCGAGCCGCTCCCTTCGGTGTCTGCGCGGCGCCCGTACCGCCGTGCGCCTCGTTGCCAGGGGTCCCGGCCACCGTGGCCAGGTTGGCCGGAGCTACTGGGGCGAAGGGGCAGGGGATGCCAAAGAACGACAGGACGGCGCACACGCCGAAGCCGATCGCCTCTAGCAGCGAGATGAGGGCGTCGAGTCCCAGCCCGAACAGATTGCCGATCACACTCGCGATGTCGCTTAGGCCGGCGCCGATCGCCTTGAGAGCGCTCCCCACGGCATTTGCAACAAACCCGAGAGCCTGGAGAATCGATCCGATCGCCGAGAACGCGAGCCCAAACACGGTTTGCAGCGCTCCTGCGATCGCGTTGGCCGCGATTCCAATCGCGTTGAGTATGGAGGCGGCCGCATTGGCGGCAAGAGAGAACACGGTGGCCAGCGCCCGCGCGATGTCGTTCACCGCAACTCCGATCAGGTTGAGGATGTTGGCGACGGCCACGGCGGCGAGTGAGAAGACCGTATTGAGAGCTGCGGCGATCAGGTTTACGGCGACCCCGATGTTTTTCAGGATCTGGGCAACTGCCTGGGCTGCAAGGGAGAAGACTGTTTTCAGGGCGCCGGCGATCAGATTGACCGCGACCCCGATGTTTTTGAGGATCTGAGCGATCGCCTCGGCGGCGAGGGAGAAAACGGCACTGAGCGCGCTGGCGATCAGGGTTATGGCGACCCCGATGTTGTTCAGGATCGTGGCAATCGCCTCAGCGGCCAGCGCAAACACCGCGCTGAGAGCCGCCGCGATCTGAGCGACTGGGATCCCTATCGCGTTGAAGATCGCGGCGATCGGTTGCGCGAGCAGGGAGAACACCGTCTGCAGTGCCATCGCGATGGCGTTGACTGCGACACCTACGGCGTTCAGGATCTGAGCGACCGCCTGGGCGGCGAGCGCGAAGACCGTCTTGAGGGCGCCGGCGATCAGATTTACGGCGACCCCGATGTTGTTCAGGATCTGAGCGACCGCCTGTGCGGCAAGTGAGAAAACAGTATTCAGGGCGCCGGCGATCAGATTTATGGCGACGCCGATGTTGTTCAGGATCTGCGCGACTGCCTGGGCGACGAGCGAGAAGACGGTCTTGAGAGCGCCGGCGATCAGATTTACGGCGACTCCAATGTTGTTGAGAATCTGCGCGACTGCCTCAGCCCCGAGTAAAAACACCACGTTGAGGGCACTGGCAATGAGATTGACGGCAACCCCGATCGCATTGAGGATCTGGGCGACTGCCTGGGCTGCGAGGCCGAACACGGTGTTGAGGGCACCAGCGATCAGGTTGACGGCGACGCCGATTGCATTGAGGATCTGAGCCACCGTCTGGGCGGCGAGTAAGAACACCGTCTGCAAAGCGACCGCAATGTCGTTCACTGCGAACGCGACTGCATTCAGGATCTGCGCTATCGCCTGGGCGCCGAGCCCAAAAGCCGCCCGCAAAGCAACTGCGACCTGACTAGCTGTGAAGCCAAGGCTCTTGAGCACGGCTGCAGCCTGTGCGGCCGACTGCGCGTAAGCGGCGACAAGGGCTGTCGCTATGTCAGTGGCGCTGAAACCAACTGCCTTCAGAATGAGTGCCGCCTGGCTGGCGGTCTGCATGAAGCCGTGGTTGAGCACTGTCGCGATCTGACTGACCGACACTCCCGCTACCTTCAAAACTTGTGCGCCCACCTGTGGAGGCGAGATGCCCGCGTCGCAGGCGGCGTGGATCGTGTCGTGTATCGAACCGGCTGAGGTTGCGCCGGGCGTGGCTTTGAACAACACGCTCGGCGTGAACCCGGATCTGGCAAGGGTGCTCGTCACCTGTCCCGCACAATCGGCCTCGCGTGACCTGTGGGAGGGCGACGTCACTGCCGCCGGGAGAGGAGCGTCGGAATCCGGTCCGCCAAGGGAAGTCAACGTCGGCGCTTGTCCCGCCACGCGACGGAACCAGCTCCCGGACGCCAGGGAGCGCGGCTCCGACGATCCGAGAGCAAACCCGAGGGGTGGCAGAGCAAGGGTCAGAGCCAGCACCATGACCAGCGCGATCCGAACCTTGGCGGCAGGCCACGCTTTCTGGAGCGCGATGAGCAACGTGTCGATTTGGTCGGAGAAAACCGGGAAGCCGCGAGAGACCATCGTCGCCGCCATCTTTTGCCTCTCCTCGTTACTTGTGGCTGTTCGCAAGGCGGAATCTAGACCTCCTGCGCCAAGCAGTCAAGCGCTGGCTTGACAGGTGTGGAAGCAGGGCGATTCGACACGCCGCTGCTCCACCTTTAGGATCCTTAACATCGTCCACGAGATGGAAGGGCGGGGAGCTCTCCGAGGGTTTGGCCGGCGGCTGCTGCTCGCCGCGAACCGGATCCTGTCCGACCGGCGCCTTGGGAGGTCCAGAGATGGCCAGGAACGGTAGACCGGACAAGACTGCGGAAGTGGTCGGAGCTGCTATGGGAGGCGCGGTTTGCGGAGCGATCGGAGCCTTCGTAGGTGGACCCGTCGGAGCAGCGGCGGGCGCTGCCATGGGCGGATCGGTCGGCCACAAGATCGCAGAAGAGGTCAAGAAGCGAGGGCTTTGGGAACCTTGTGCATTCATATCAATCGCTGGAATTGTGATCCAGCTGTGATCCATCGCCATCACTGCATGAGCCGTGATGTCGGATCGTCTTCGGATTTTGGTCGGGGGCCCGGGATTTGAACCCGGGGCCTCACGGTCCCGAACCGCGCGGTGGCGCTCGGTTCGGTAAGAGCACGCCAGAGGCCGTTTGGGTTCAGGTCGTCCGATTCTTCAGTCCGCCTAGTGCCGCCGTGACGGCGGATGCCGCCAGGGTTGCTACATGCGTTGCTACACGATTTTCGACGACCCAAGTGCCCGCGGTCACAACGATCTGTATAGGTGGCGACGCTGAGGCCCGAGATCGAACTCGACTTAGTTTCTGTACCCAACGCTGGCTGTCGAGCACCGACAACGCAGAGCTTGCGGCTGCGCGGAAGAGGATCGCTGAGCTTATGAAGAAGGTCCGATGGTCGCTTATGTGACCTCGGCAACACAAGTTAGACATGGTCTGCGCGTTGCACGTCTGGATGGCCGGGACTGAAGCGGAGATGGTTGGGGCGGCGCCAAGGCGCTTCAGATGACCAATGTCGCCACCACAACCTCCGTTGAGATTGCAGAATCCAGCGCCTTTGGAAATTCCGGGAAGGCGGCGGCAGGCCCGTCCTTCGACTGGAGGCCGCAACTAGACGGCATCCGGGGTCTCGCGGTGCTGGGCGTAGTCACATTTCATACCTGGCCCCAGATTGCGCGCGATGGCGGACTCGGGGTGACGGTGTTCTTCGTCCTCTCTGGCTTCCTTATCACGCGGCTCCTTCTCAAGGAGCACGATGCGGTTGGCCGCATCTCGCTCGGCCGCTTCTACATGCGCCGGGCACTGCGCCTTTTGCCCGCCCTGGGCTTGGTGCTGCTCTTCTGTCTAGTTATGTCGCTGACTGTTCTGCCCGCCACAGTCGCGCGCCCGACGGAGACGGGGATACTGACAAGCGCACTCTACGTGTCCGATATTTATACGGCGAGCCAGGGCTGGATCCCCCTCGGCCTTTTGGGCCACACGTGGTCGCTTTCAGCCGAAGAGCAGTTCTACGCGGCCTGGCCGGTCGTACTGATTGCTCTCATGCGATGGGGCCGAGCTCGACAGATTGTGTACGTTGCCACAGTCTGCGCTGTTGCATTCGCAATCATCCAGGCCACGCTCTCGTTTCGCGGGGCCCAGTCTTGGACGGTTTCTCCTCTTACCGCTGGCGGAATCTTTGTTGGATGTGCGGTCGGCGCCGCCGATTCGATGGGCTGGTTAAGGTGGATCTCACCGACCGCTCTCCGTCTAACTGCCGTGTTAGGCGGCCTCCTACTCGTGGGAGAGGCCGTGATCGGTGATGCATCTATCCGGTTCGGAGGAGCCGAGCTACCGCTGCAACTGTGCGCCGCGGCGGGCGTCCTCGCTGCCTCAAGGTCCTTGCTGGTTCCATTGGCTTGGGGGCCGCTCGTGACGATCGGCCGCATCTCTTACGGCATCTACCTCTGGCATTACCCCCTCACGGGCATGCAGGGATCTGCGACTGGGCCAATCAGTTTCGTTGGCGTTACCGCAGCCACGCTGCTGGTTGCGTGGCTCTCGTATCGCTATGTCGAGCGGCCCGCGCTTCGCCTGCAACGGATCTTCCGCGCGCGGCACTCGAACGCCATCGCTGGGTGTTGCAAAACAGCGGGCTTGTCAGATTAGCTCCGCCGATTGGACGAATCTGACTGCAAAATTTGGTCGGGGGCCCGGGATTTGAACCCGGGGCCTCACGGTCCCGAAATCTGAGCGGGTTCGTCCACCGAGATCGATTTCGAGGGTTTTCAGTTCATTTCGAGCTAGCCGTGGATCCTTTCGAGGCCTGTTCAGCTACCGAGATCGCCTAAATTACTACATGAATTACTACACGGGAGCCGACTCGGTCTGAACGCAGCGAGTTGTGCGCTTCCGTGCCAGGACCGCGGGACGACCGATAGCCCACCGAGTCCGCACTATAGGTTGTCAAAATGAAGGCGATGCAGCGCATCGAGCACATGACTGCGATTATCGAACGTGAGGAAGATGGCTGTGTCGCGCTCTGCCCAGAACTGGACGTGGCGAGCCAGGGCCCGACCAGGGTGAGCTACGGACTGGGACTCTGATGTCGATCATTCGAGAATCTCAGCTCCCTCGAAAGCTCAGCGAATCGGACTAGCGGTAAGTTTTCAGGGACAAAGCGCTGATTGGCTTCAAGAAAGCGAACCAAAAGGTCAGCCTAGACGTAACCAGACGCTGTGGGACACAGAAATTCATTTGAGGCAGAAAGCCAAGTCAATCCAAAATCCTGAGATGGTGCCGGCCCGCATGCGCTGCCCTAGGCCCAATCGCCATTCCGTGAGGTAAGCGCAGTCCCACCGGTCGAACGCCTTAACCGCCTACTGGAGAGGCTTCACATCGGGAATGTACAGTCCGGTCCGATCGTCGCACGCCACTGGAGGTACTCTTCTTTTGCCGTTCCAGCTAAGTGGTGTTGCCAACCCGGGTCTCCCACCGGTCCCGCCTCCATAGCCCACAAAAGATCCTGACCAGACAGTACATTCCCGATGTGAAGCCTCTCCAGTAGCTCAAAATAGAACATCGGGCGCCATAGTCGAGACTGGGCTGCTTTGCGCAGATGTCCGACGAGCTTACCGTTGATGCCTGCTGGGGCTGCCGAAATGGTTGCTATCTCTCGATTCCCTCCGATTTGATGTCTCAGCTGTCGGAGGGCTCCATGTGGATCGGTCCTGTCGGTCATCAGGTGAATGCCTCCAACTACTAGATCATGCTCCAGCTCGCAAGCGAGTGCGTTTCCGCCCGCACGACTGATATTGACTTTCCATCCGTGCAACAGGTTTGGCAGTGACACAACTTGCGCCGCCAGTTTTTCCAACTCGGGGTGTTCATGCTCGCCGCCAGTTACCTGGGAAAGATCGTGATCAGGCGGGCCTATGATGTGGGTGCGGTCTTGTTGCCAAGGGGCCTCCAGTCCGAGACCCCATGGCACCCGAATTTCTCTGCCGTCAGAGTCATTTTCGACGCGCTCTGGCTTCCCGCCCGGGTAGTCCCGGGCGCCAACCATGAGCCAGTCCATCTCCGCCAATGTCAAGACCCCCGCGTCGTGTAGTGCAAGCAATATGTCGCAATACTCATCGAAGGTCCACTCATAAACGCTGAGACCTGCCCTCAAATTGTTGGGAAGGTTGGGGTATTCAACTGGAGGTGCCGCGTTGATATATGCGATCTCACGATGGATCGGTACCGCCTCCAAGAACGACAATCTGGCCCCGTCGTCGTCGTTTCCCCGTGGTGCCTCGAGCTCGACCCCACCGAGTCTGTTGACCAGATAACAGTGAAGGCGCCCGACGTTGTCACGGTGGACTTCTACATCCCACGCTGCTAGCTCCGGGAGCGCGGCGATCTCCTGCTGGATCTTCAGGAGCAGTTGATCGTTACCTGATACCCACTCTCCCGAAATGCTAGGAGTTTGGTTCGTCAATCTCAACGGTCAGCCCGACGGGGTTCGGCATTGGCTGAACCCCGCTGCACGAAATCTCTTCTTCTTTACGGAACAGACGGGAACAGGAATGGCGGAAGCAAGCCCGGAGCCGAGGCGCGGCCAGGTTGGGGAGCAGGTACGCCTTCGCCTTCGCAACCGAGCAGAAGAAAGAGAAACAAGAGGATCGACAGTGACAAGCCACCTTGTAACACACTGAATGGATTACCCGATCCCGTAGAGCCGCAATCCTCTACGTTGAAGGTGTGTGGGCCCCTAAATTTGGTCCAACTTCTGTGAGAGTGCCAAACTTGCTGGACCAGTCGATGACCGACCGCGGCGCGTTGAAGTAGAGCCAATCCGTCGCGGCAATCGAAAAGCGATTCCGTCGTCCCGGCCACCTTCCGGAAATGATGACGCTGTCTGAGTGCTAGGAGTCGCGGCGGTTGCGCGTCGGACCTCCTGGGCCGTCCTAGGGCCTCGATTTTTCGGTGACTCATGATGCCCGCGCTTTGCGAAGGGCGCCAGCGGCGATTGCGCGTCGCCAGGGATGATTCTGGGCCGGCTCCCGCCGGCCTTTGGGCGCCGCCTGGGGTTGCTTGGGATTGATGATTGGCGCTGGCCCTTCAGAACTCACTGACTTGCCACGCGCTCGGTAAGGCCGGCTTGGCTCGGTGAGGACCTTTGTGGCGAGGAAAAGCCCGTCCAGATAGACAGCCAGGGAACCGTCGAAGCGCTCCTGGACCTCGACCCGGGCATGGGCATACGACGCGCGACCCCTGGCCGGCGGGATATCGACGACGTGCTGGCCAATCCGCACCGTGTTGTCGTTGAGGACGGTGCGTCGGTACTTGAAGCAGAAGAGCTCGTTCAGCTTCCGACCCTTGGGCCACTCGACCCATGCCGTCTCTGGTTGTTGAGCGTTGACCACAAAGCGCCGGTTGTGACGGGGCAGGAAATGTCGGAGCACCTGGTTGGCCTGCTCGCAATTCGCGGCCCCAGCCAAACGGAGCTCGCTGGCCAGCCGGTCCTGGAAGGTCCCCCATAAGCGTTCGATGCGTCCTTTGGCCTGCGGTGAAAGGGCATGGATGAGTTCAACTCCGAGCTCGTTCAGCAGACGACCGAACTGAGTCGGGTCGCGTTGAGCGGCCAGCTGCTCTTCCAGCGAGAGCCGGCGCAGATGTACCTCCTTGCCTTGAAAGAAGATGGAGTGGCGGTCGGCGTAGGCGGCCAACGGAATGCCGAACTTGGACACGGTCTCGCGCATGACGATGAAGTAGCCCTGGGCATCCTCCTGCTCTCGAAAGCAAGCCGAGGGGACTTTGCCTGTCGCGTCATCGATGCAACCAACCAGGCTCAGGTAGGGTCCTCGACCCTCGAGCCAGTCGTGGCGACTGGCATCCAGTTGCAGCAGCATGCCTTCCCGGGGATAGCGGTCACGGCGCCGGCGATGTTTGGGAGGCCGTCGGCGACGTGGTGACAAGATGCCTGCGGCAAGAAGAATCCTGCGCACAGTTGGACGGGAAAGCTTGATGCCGTGGTTCTCAGCCAGCATCTCGGTCAAGTGCTGGTGATTGAAGCCGGTGTACTTGTCGCGAGCCAGTTCGACGACACGTGCCGCGACGGCCGCGTCGACCGCGTTGTAGGCCGCTCGGCCTCGATTGCCGTGAACCAGGCCGGCCACTCCTTCTTCGCGGTACGCCTTACGTAGGCGCTGTAGTTGCCGCTTGGAGAGTCCCAGCAGCTCGCCTGCCTGAGCGTTGACCAGCGCTCCAGACTCGAGGTGGTTGAGGACATGACCGACCGCGGCGTTGACACGGCGGCGCCGAGAGCCGATTCTCACTGGTCCACTTCTTGAGCGGGTAGTTTCTCTCACTTCCTTCCCACTTTCCATCGATCCGCGAACTGTCGTGGTGTCAGCATGCCATGCGCGCGATGCGGTCGTCGAGTGTTGTACTCCTCGAACGCCCACTGCCGGACGATGACTCGAGCCTCGAGCACAGTGTCGAAGTCCTCGTTGGTCAGGACCTCGTTGCGCATCGAGCCGTGGTAGCGCTCAACAAAGCAGTTCTGCTGCGGCTGGCCCTTCTCGATGTAGGCGATGGCGACGCCCCGCTCGGCAAGCCAGTTCTTCAGCGTCGTAGCGATGAACTCGCGGCCGTTGTCTGAGCGGATGATCCTCGGCTTCCCGTTGGCCTTAAAGACGGGCTCCAATTCCTCAATCACCGCCCGAGTTCCGATCGAGCTGTCGACCCGACAAACCAGGGCGACGCGCGTGAATTCGTCGACCACGTTAAAGATGCGAAAGCGCCGCCCGCGGCGCGTCGTCTCGCCAATGAAGTCCATGCCCCAGATGTGATTGGGGTGCTTGGCTCGAAGCTTCCAGGCAGCGTTGCTACGGATCCCCTCAGCTCGCTTGCCAGTGCCCTTGGAGTGCCTTCTGGGAACTCGATTTCCCTCCAGACGCCAGAGACGACGGATCCGTTTGAGGTTGACCTTCCAACCCTCACCAACCAACAGCGTGGTGATGGTTCGGTAGCCCCAGCGCGGATGCTCAGCTGCAAGCTCGTTCATCCGCTTGACCAGCCTCTGTTCGTAGTCCACCGGCACCGGCTGATAACGCTGTGTTGAGCGGTGCTGGCCGAGCACCCTGCACGCCCGGCGCTCCGACACATGGAAGCGCCGCACCAGGTGCTTGATCGCTTCCCGACGTCGCGCCGGGCTCACCATTTTGACTTTTGTAGGTCCTTCAGCATCGAGATCTCGAGGGTTAGGTCGGCGACGATTCGCTTGAGCCGGCTGTTCTCCTGGTCCAGCGCCTTCAGCCTTTGCGCCTCGTCCTCCTTCAATGCGCCGTACTTCAGCCGCCACCGATAGAAGGTCTGGTCCGAGATTCCGATCCGCTTGCAGGCTTGGGGAATCGTCAGTCCCTGCCCCTGCAGCTTCTCGTGCTCTCTCAGCTTGGCGACGATCTGCTCCACGCTGTATCTCTTAGCTGCTGCCATTTCCCTCCACTGGTCCTCTCACCTT